>UMBT01075279.1_pt1 | contig 13571 bp, 13 predicted proteins | sample 1964001 | NCBI WGS metagenome assembly UMBT01 (sample SAMEA4835945, study PRJEB28245) | human gut metagenome | biome: gut microbiome; material: fecal sample | place: Denmark | collected 2008
GAACTATCTGCGCTGCCACGATGATATCGGCTGGGGTCTGGACGAAGCCGTAGAGGAAAAGCTGGGCATCGACCCGCAGAAGCACAAAGAGTATCTCTACCACTTCTATGAGGGCAATTTCCCCGGGAGCTGGGCAAAGGGCGAGCTGTACAATTACGACCCTGCCACCGGTGATGCCCGCAGCTGCGGCACCACCGCCAGCCTGTGCGGCGTAGAGCAGGCACTGGAAAAGGACGATAAAATCGCACTGGATTATGCGGTCAAACGCGACCTGCTCCTGCACACGGCAATGGCATTTTTGCAGGGCTTCCCCATGCTGAACTGCGGTGATGAAATCGCACAGCTCAACGGCTGGGACTACAAGAACGACCCCGACCGCATCGAGGACAGCCGCAACCTGCACCGCAGCAAATTCAACTGGGAAAACGCAAAACAGCGCACCCGGAAAGGTACGCTGCAAAACGCTCTGTGGCAGGGCATGGAAGAACTGCGCAAGATGCGGGCAGACGAGTGCTTCAGCCCGGATGCGTGGGTCACGACATGGGACAGCCATAACCCCGGTGTACTGGCACTGGTGCGCAAGCGCGGCGAGGAAACGCTGGTGGGCCTGTTCAACTTTACCGAATACCCTGCCGGTGCAAGCCTTGACGCTCTGGGCGGAAAGTATACCACCGCTGACGGCAAGACTGTATGGCTGGCAGATGTGGAATTGCAGCCCTATCAGGCATTGCTCGTGAAAAAAGCATAAGATGGTTTTTGAGGACACCCCGGTATCTTCCGCGCAAAGGAAAGATGCCGGGGTGTTTTTTCTTTTAGCGATGCAATCGCGCAGCCTGCATCCAGTGGATGCAGTCTGCGGGTTTGGGCGTTTCCCAACAAGCATTTTGCAAAGCAAAATGAACAGTTGTATATACAGCTGCTCTGCTTGCGTACTTTGTGAAGGGGTTCAATCTTAGAAATTTTCGTTTGAGGGAACTGCTGTTCCGATACTCAAAATTTCAAAATCAAGTTTATCATTCATGCCGTCAGTTTCAAAGAAAACCTTGAAGCGGACGGTTATTTTTGTGCAAAACGAAATGCACGCAGCTAAAGCAAGTTGTATGCAAAAGCGGAGGTCATACCTGCCGGATTTCCTTTTGCCGCTTTTGTGCATTGCAGGCACTCTCTGCACAAAAAAGTTCGCCGCTCCTTTGAAGGAACGGCGAACTTGCTCGGATCGTTTACGGTCTGCTGTCTTGTCACGGCAGCGGGCAGGTCACAGAAGGCTCAGGGCCTCTTCATCTGCCACCAGCGTGCAGTCCGGATGCAGCTGCAGGATGGAGCCGGGGCATTCCGGCGTGACCGGGCCGGACACGACCGCTTTGACGGCCTTTGCCTTGGCCAGGCCGTTGGCGACCACCAGCACCTTGCGGGCCTGCATGATGGTCTTGATGCCCATGGTATAGGCCTGCCTGGGCACCAGATCTTCGTTGCCGTCAAAGAAGCGCTTGTTGGCCTCGATGGTGGCTTCGGTCAGATCGACGCAGTGGGTCTCCAGCTCAAACGCCTTGCCCGGCTCGTTGAATCCGATGTGGCCGTTCGGGCCAAGGCCCAGCAGCTGCAGGTCGATGCCGCCCACGCTGTGGATGATCTGGTTGTACTGGGCGCAGGCATCGTCTGCATCGGGGTTGGTGCCATCCGGCAGGTGGATATGCGCCGGGTCGATGTTCACATGATCGAACAGGTTGCGGTGCATGAAGCTCCAGTAGCTTTCCGGGTGGTCCTTGGGCAGGCCGCGGTACTCATCCAGATTGACGGTCGTCACCCCTGAAAAGTCGAGGTCACCCTTGTTGTACCACTCCACCAGCTGCTGGTAGGCACCCACCGGGGTGCCGCCGGTGGCCAGACCCAGCACGCAGTCGGGTTTCAGGATGATCTGCGCCGAAAGGATGTTGGCCGCCTTGCGGGACATGTCTGCGTAATCGTTTGCGCGAATGATCTTCATCGGTTCTCCGCTCCTTTGTTTTTACTTCAGCAGCAGCGGCAGAAAGCTGGTGCCGTTTTCCGGTGCCTTGCTGTGGAAATAGTCCGCAGCGGTCGCACCGACATCGCTGAGGGTCTTGCGGATCCCGATATTCTTGGGGGTGGAGTGGGCGCTGTGGATCATCAGCGGCACCATCTCACGGGTGTGGTGCGGGTGTCCGATGGTCGGGTCGTTGCCGTGGTCCGCCTGCACGATGAGGATATCGTCCTCGCCCAAGGCGTCGCGGATCTTGCCGATCCATTCGTCCGCCACCCGCAGGCGGTCTGCGTAGGCCGCGACATTCTCCCGGTGGCCGCACAGGTCCGTTTCCTGCACGTTGGTGCAGATGAACGCAGTCTCCTGCTCCTTTACGATCTCCAGGGTGCGCTGCAGCACGCTGGCCGTGTCCACCATAGGGATGCTGGTGCCGTAATTGTTCGTGACCACGTCGGCCACCTTGCCCAGCAGGAACACCGGCAGGCCGCTCTTGCCCAAAATCGTCGGGATCTGCACCTCCGGGTCAACGCCGTAGCCCATGTGGATGCAATGGTAGTCGTTGTTGTAAACGCCGCTGGCCGGGGCATTCACGCCGATGTAATCGCCGTGTTCCTCAATGGCATCCAGCAGGTTCTGCAGGTGCACGCCGCGCCCGCCGAAGGTGATGACGCGGGGCACGACCGACACGCTGCGCACCAGATGACCGATCTTGAGCTCTTCCTCAAAATCAAGGTCGTCGATGGCCGCCGTGACGTTGAAGGCCTGACCCGGATCGCATTCCACATTGTCGGCCACGGTGCAGGCCTCGTTGACGATCAGCAGGCGCTTGCCGGATGTTCCGGTGTAATACCGGACATGGTAACCCGCATCCTCCAGCGTCTTTTTGATGAGCTCGATCTTATTGCAGATCGGCTCGCCGAAGGGCTTTGCCGGGCGGGTGCCCATGATCTCCTGATGGCCGAAGAAGGTGTCCGCACCATCGTGCATCAGCTCGGCACGGCCGAACGTTGCATCCGTCGCAAACGGCAGGCCGGGGAACTCCCGCCCCACGATGTTCGCCAGACCAAGGCTTGCCAGATTGGGCAGCTTCAGGTCCGGCGTGCGCTCAAAGATATGCACGCAGGTGTTGGCACCGCAGTCCGCAGGGCGCACCTGCGGCACATCCGGCATTGCGCCCACACCAAAACCATCCAGAACGATTACAACAAACTTTCCCATTGCGAATTATCCTTTCTGTCATTCCCGGACCGGTTCTCCCAGCGCAGAGTACAGGCCCGCCAGCTCCGGCTTGCCGGAGGACAGCCCTTTGACCACTGCCACCCGGCTCCGGGTCACAAAGAACTGTGTCCGGAACGCCATGACCGCCGCAGCCGAGACCGGACAGTTCTGCTGCAGTTCAAAATGATAGTCGATGCTGGAGTCGTCCGGCGGCAGCACCGGCACGACCTTTGCATTTTCCGGCGTCGTGCCCACCAGGGCGTTCTTCATATGGCCGCGGCGGTAATGCCCGCCGCCGTAGCAGTACGCCTTATCGCCCAGATTGTGGCTGACCTCCGAAACATACAGGTAGCCGGGGCGCTCCTCGGCATCCGGGTGGCCAGCATGATACGGTGTCGTTCCGGTCAGGCCGTGTCCCGGTTCCCCGTGGGTGCCGCCTGCCGCCGCGATCATCGGGATGCTGTGGGTGCAGGTGGCACTGGGCGTATTGAGCATCAGGTCCCGGTAGCCGCGGGCGCGCAGCATTTCGGCTGCGGTCTGCACGGTCCGGAGGTTGGGCATGGGCAGGATGTCCTGTGCCGCTTCGTCGTACAAAAAGCAAGGGAAGCTGCACACGCCGCCCACCTCCACATTCGGCATCGCCTCGATCGCACGCGCTGCGCTGTCCAGTTCCTGCAATTCAAAGCCGCCGTACTGCCCGGAATACAGCATGTCGCCTTCTCCCAGAACACGGAGCATCAGCTTCTGGTGCAGGCCCAGCTCGGTGCAGACTGCGCTGATCTCGCGGGCTTTTTCCAGCGTGTACACCGTTACGATCACCGGCTTTGCGCGGAGGATCTTTTTCAGGGCCGCCCGGGGGATCTGGACCAGATGCCCTACATTGCCGAGGGGGATCTGATTTTCCACCATCGTCAGCGCCTCGCGGAAGTCCACGCACACAGCGCCCACATATCCCATGTCGGTCAGCGCACGGGCGATCAGGGGGTTGCGTCCGATCTGCTTGAGCATGAAAAAGTTCTGCACGCCGTTTGCGTCGCCTGCCTGTTTGATGCTGCGGGCATTTTCCAGGATCGTGTCGTAATCCAGCAGATAGGTGTCCGGCAGGATCACGCCATTCTGCTGCCATTCAATGCCCAGACGCACCAACGGCTGGTTGCGCTCCATTACGGTCTTTAAAAACACAGGGCATCTCTCCTTTTCCTCTCGTTTTTTCAGCGGTTCAGTTTTCCTCGACCTGCTCCATGCAGCTGCGCAGGATGCGGATGATGGTGTCCGGGCCGCTGCGCATGGGGTTGATGCGGATCATCCGGTGTTCAATGGTCGGGTCCTGCGCACGGAACGTTCCACTGACACGGTAGATCATGGGGGCAAACTCGTATTTGCTCTCGCTGCCCACCGGATGCGGCGCTGCGCCGAACTTCGGGGCAGCGTCCAGAATTTTTTCGGCGATCTCCTGATCAAACTCCACCAGCAGCACCTTGCTCTGCGCGTTTGCCAGGAACGCCTGCCGCACATGGGGGATCTCGCCGGCGTTCAGGCGGCGGACCAGCTCCTCGTTGACCTCGCTCTGGATGGCGAGCGCCACCGGCGCATAGATCAGGCCGCGCAGGGCCTCCATAGCTTCGTGTCCCTGCACCTGACTGCCGCCGGAATACTGCATCTTGTAGATGCGGTCGATCAGCTCCTTGCTGCCGATCACTGCACCGACGCCCTCCGGACCAAGGATCTTGAAGCAGGAGAAGGTGGACAGGTCGGCCCCCGCCTGGCAGCCGATGGCGTCCACTTTCAGGGCGGCGTAGTTGTCATCGGTCACCACCGGGATGCCCGGCAGCGCAGCCTTGATGGCTGCGATCACGGCCTTGTAGTCGTAGCGGTCCTCCGGCTTCTGCCGGGTCAGCTGCACCAGGGCGCCGCGGATCTCGTCCTTGTGCTGCGCACAGACGGCCTTGAGCTGTTCCAGATCGTTGAAGTCCGCGCGGATGGGTTTCAGCCCCATGGCGTCGATGGTCACCTGCGTCGTCGTATAGATGGGCGAGGTGTGCACCAGAATGGCATCCCCCGGTTTCAGGCAGGCGGTCAGAGCCCAGCGGATCGCGCCCGTGCCGGAGCCGCGCACAAGCAGCGCCGCCGGGGCATCAAAGGTGTCGGCAAAGACCTTTTCCACCTTTACCGTGCAGCGGGGCTTGTTCAGCCCTTTCACCACGCCGAGGTCGCCCAGCGAGAGGACTTCCTCTCCCTGAAAATTGCGGGTCACCGCGTCAATGACCTTGAACTGGAGCTGTTTTGCCTGTTCCAGCGAGATAGAATGCAGGGGATAGGTTTTCATTGTCAATTCCTCGAATCCTTGTTATTTCTGTCCTTTGTAGATGCGCAGTGCATTGCGGTACAGCAGGTTCTCCCATGCGCGGTCCGGCACGCCTGCCTCGCTTGCCAGCGGAGCAAAGGTGTCCAGCAGGTAGCTGTAGCCCACACCGCCCCGGTCTGCAAAGTTGCTGCGGCGGGTGATGTCCATGCTCATGACGATCTGCGTGTCGTACCCTTCCGCACAAAGGCGGCTGAGCCAGTCTGCACGGGAGACATCGGGCTGGTAGTTGCACTTGCCGACGGTGTCGAACGCAATGTTGACCCCCTGATCCAGCAGGCGCTTCATGTAATCCAGATCGGCCGACAGGTCGATGTGGCTCAGCACCACCCGGCTCAGGTCAACGCCAAAGCTCTTGAAGATCTCCAGCTGCTCCAGGCCGCGCGTGCCCAGCGTTGTGTGGGTGCAGATGGGTGCCCCCGTTTCTGCATGGGCGCGGGATGCCGCACGGAACACCTTGGCCTCCGTCTCGGTGATGTCCTTCGAGGTGCCGATCTCGCCGATGACGGTCGCCCGGACACCGGTGCCTTCAATGCCCTCGGTCAGTTCCTTCACCATGATGTCACACAGCTGCTGTTCGGTCAGCGTATAGCACTCCGGCGGGAGAAAGGGCTCCTTGTAGTAGCCCGTCGCGTGGGTGATCTCCACCCCCGCCTGTGCAGCCATTTTCTGCACATAGGCCACGTTCCGGCCCATCCCGCGGTTGGTCTGGTCGATGATGCCGACCACACCGTGTTCCGCCAGCCGCCGGTATTCTGCCGCGGTCGCGTCAAAATCATCCAGCCTGCAGTCGATGTTCTTCTTCGGACCGGACAGGTCGATCGTCGTATGCTCGTGCGCATACAGAATCTTTTCAGGCAGTTTCAAAAGGATTCGCCTCCTGTATTGTTTCTTAACCAGAGCCGCCTCCCGACGCAGGCCGGGAGGCGCTCATTTTATCCGGGGATCAGGCGGCAGGGGTGTACAGAGACAGCAGGAACAGCACGTTTGCGATCAGGCCGACCAGGATCGCGCCCAGAGGACCGACCGCCATGGAGACCAGAGGCTTCTTGCTGCACTTGTTGATGCACCAGAATGCCACGATGATGAACAGACCCGTCGTGGGCATGATTGCCTGAGCAGCCAGGATGCCGCCGATCAGCAGGGCGATGTCGATGACGTAGCTCATAGCGGTACGGATGTTGTCGCCGCAGCGCTTGATGCCGGGGAACTTGTCCAGACCCTTTGCGATGACGTTCAGCAGCAGGATCTCCACGCAGATGCAGGCTGCACCGGCGATCAGGGCGATAAAGGGGTTGGGGATCAGCAGACCGATCACAAAGACGAAGGTCATGCCGGCCGGAGCGTAGACGCCGGTGGTGATGGCGGTGGTGGCAACCAGCGGGATAAAGCCGATGGCACGGGCCAGAGCGGTCAGACCTGCGTTGACGCGGTCACCCTCGGCCAGCAGGCCCAGGCTGATGGGGTCACCGGCCATGATGCTCATGCTGGTGCCTGCTGCAATCAGGCCGCCCATGAGGGCCAGAACCGGCATATACTTGCGGATGCGTGCGACCTTGTCGGCAAAGATCTGGGTCAGCATTTCGTTGGAGTTCTGGTCGTTGCCTTCCTTATCCATGGCAGCGAACACCAGCATGATGATCATACCGGCCAGCAGGGCCATACCATCCTTGTTCAGGCTGACCGTGTGCTCGGCGTCCAGTGCGATCTTGCCGTAGGTCTCAACGATCTGACGGACCAGCAGGGTCACAACGGCGGTGATGATGCCCTTGGCAGCGCCGAACTGCAGGGCAACCGTCACAGCCGGGAAGATGGCGAAGGCCAGCGTGATACCGGCAGAGACCTGGCCCAGGCTGCCCAGGAAGTTGACCGGCAGCAGGTTGAACAGGTCGATGATCACCTGCAGGCCGAACAGCAGGGCCACGCCGTACACAGCGCCGATGACGCCGGAAGCGATCATGCCCTTTTTGGTGTCCGGGCACCAGGTGCCGATGATGTCGGTGGTGAGCAGGATGCAGTGGATCAGGATGATGCTTGCGGCAATGGACGTGGGCAGGCCGTAGCCGATGACCAGACCAAAGCCGATGGCAAAGCTGGTGGCTGCCAGAGCCTTGCGGTCCATGCGCTTTTCCAGATACTCCGGCAGGACCGGGCGCAGGCCGTCGTTGAACACGGCGATGCTCTGGTTTGCCAGGATTGATGCCAACGCACCAACTGCCGCGATGATAACGTAGCGCAGAATGGTTTCCATATGTAATCCTCCTTATTTGACGATCCGGATCAGAAGCCCAGACCCTTGAGAATGATCGGCACGACCTTTTCGATGTGCTGATCCGTAAAGCCGTATGCCTTCTTGCCGGCCTTGACCTGTGCCAGGATCTCGTCCTCGCTCAGCATTTTGCCCGGCATGGACACCGTTGCGCACTGGTTCATGCCCAGCAGGGCAATGGCCATTGCCAGCGCACCGCCGCCGCCCGTCTTGCAGGCGCCGAAGTAGTAATCTGCCTGCCCGGTCTTGACCGCCATTGCCGCCGCAATGTCATCCTTGATCTCCACCGAGGCACGGTCGCCTACAACACCCTTGATGGTGTCATAAACCTTCTGCTTGTCGATCTGGCCGCCTACTACGATTTTCATAAGCTAGCCCTCCTTTCTGATGTGGGTTTTATGCAAATGCTGTCACGATTGTGCCAGCACGACCCCGATGTGCATGGTCAGGAACTTCTGCTCGTCCTCCGGCAGGTCCGGCAGGATCTCCCGCACCAGCGCCTGCGTTGCTTCCAGTGCCTTGGGGAAGGTGGGCTCCTGGCTGGTCTCTTCGTAGACCTCCTCGTCCAGCGGCTCCACCGGCTCTCCGCGGTGGATGCGCCCCAGCGCAGCGCACAGGTGCGTGATCATGGCGGAGGCGTTTTCTTCGGTCAATGTCAGACCGTATTTCTCCTGAAAAAAGCGGATCACATCCTGTACCTTCCGGCAATCCTCCTCGGACAGCATCCCTGCCTGGTGCAGGATCGTTAATCTCGGTTCAAAATCCATCTCTGACATCTCCCAATGATTTTTTGTTTTGCTTACAGCCAGGTGCCGATCTTGTCGGCCAGCGTCTCAGCCGGAGCTTCGGTTCCAAAAATGTTCCAGACCAGCTCACAGATCTCGCCGCAGCAGCTATAGGGGCTGTAGTACGAGGTGGAGTCCGGCTTGAAGCCGACGTTCTGCTTGTTGGTCAGGAAAATGACGGCGGTCTTGTTGGTCTTGTTCATGACCACATGGGTGCCGGTAAAGCCTGCGTGGCCAAAGGCGTCGTAGTGGCGGTCGCCGCGGCCCATGAACGAGGAGCCCCGCTCAAAGCCCAGCCCGCGGGACGGCTTGCCGTTCTGCTCGCTGGTGAACTCGTCGATGACTTCCTTCTTGTAAAGGCGGACGCCCTTGTAGATGCCGCCGTTCAGCATGGCCTGGCACAGCACGGCCAGATCTTCCGCGTCGGAGTACAGGCCCGCGTGACCGGCCACGCCGCCGTTTGCCATCCATGCATTGCCGTCGTTGCACTCGCCCTGCAGGGTGTAGTTGCGCCAGCCGGTGAAGGTGCGGAACGCGTCCAGATCGGCGGTACAGTCGTAGCCAAAGCCCGGGTGGTCGATCTCGTCCACCATGGCATACTCATACGGGTTGCCGAAGGAGGTGGCTGCCACATCCTCGGTGGTAAAGCCGTTGGCCAGCGGCAGATAGGTGGTGCGCTTCAGCCCCAGAGGCTTGTAGATCTCGTTCTTGACGTATTCGTCCATCGAGCGCCCGGTGATCCGCTCCACCAGGAAGCCCAGCATCTGAAAGCCCAGGTCGCTGTACTTTTCCTCGCCGGGGGCGAACATCAGCTCACAGTTGCAGATGTAATCCAGCACCTTGGCCTTGTCCTTCTCGATGTAGAGGAACATCGCCTTCCACTGCGGCAGACCGGAGGTGTGAGTCAGCAGCTGATGCACGGTGACGTTTTCCTTCCCGTTCTTGGCAAACTCCGGAATGTAGCTTGCTACCGTGGCGTTCAGGTCGATCTTGCCCTCGCTGTACAGCTTCATGATGGACTGTGTCGTGGCCATGATCTTGGTGCAGGATGCCATGTCGAACATGGTATCCATCTGCATGGGGCGGGGATCGTCCAGCCGCACGCCCATGTCGTTGAGCATTGCGTAGCCGTATGCCTTTTCATACACGATCTTGCCGCCGCGTGCCACCACGATCGTTGCGCCGGGGAAATATCCCTGTCCCATGTAGTTTTCCACAATGTTGTCGATGGCCGTCAGGCGGTCATCGGTCCGGACGGGCATTGCAGACCGGGGAAAGCAGTTCTCCGCCTGCTCCGGGCTGGCACACCCCATAAAGGCAGAGGCAGCTGCCAGTGTGCCAACGGTTTTGCCGGATGCGATCAGGAAGTTGCGCCGAGTGATCTTTTTCATGCGAGATCTCCTTTTCTTTCTGCAAAAAAATCAGACATCCTGTATCGGTTTTCGGAAGAAAATGTTTTATACAATATCTTGTATTTTCATCCCGAAAGAAACATCCGCATGTCCTCCATGCAGATGTGACTTCTGTTTGACAGCACCTTTGCTTAGTAGCGCGGAATGATCTGCTTGCGCATCACCTGCTGCTGGATGTGGTCCACACGCTCCACCGACAGGATCTTGCGCACCAGCTGCGCGGTGATGTTATCACTTTTCCGGCAGGCAAGCACGGCCACGGTATCTTTTTCCTGCTCATCCAGCCGGGGCATCGGATAATAGCTCAGCCCCTCCGGCAGCATATCGGCGCTCCAGACGCCGGCATCAATGACGCCGCTGTGCAGAAACGGCACCAGTTGACTATAGATGATGGGCACATATTGCACCGGCTTATCGGCAAAACAGAACCGGGTCAGCATCTCCTGGTCCACCGAGGAGGCATCCACGCCCACCTTGCAGTTCTGCCAGTCGCCCTTGAAGTCCGGGCGGACAAAGACCCGATGCTGTTCCACATAGCTCTGCGGGCCAAAGGCCGCGATCAGCTGGATGTCCTTGCCCTCCTGCGCATAGTGTTCAAATGCAAGCTGGCTCATGACGCACAGATGAAAGCGCCCTTCTTCCACACAGTTCAGCCGGTAGCCGGAACCGCGCATGAATGCGATCGCACCCGTGACCCCTTTCTGGTTCAGTTCCTCATACAGTCCGCTGGCCAGACCTTCATAGCGCAGGCCATACGGCATAGGCATCACGCAGGTCAGACCCGTATTGCTGCAATACTGCGCCATTGCCACATAGTCGATCTCTGTTGCAATGGTGCCGTTCTGCCCATGGGATTCCAGACGGATCACATGATTCTGTTTCAGGTTGTTCAGCGCGATCTGGATATTTCCCCGTGCCATCTCGCATTGTTCGCTCAGTTCCGTCACCGTGGGGATCCGGTCTCCCGGTTCCAGCCCTGCCAGGATCTGCGCGACCTGCAGCGTTGCCAGACCAGACTTCTGGAGCAGACTTGTGTTCATCATGGTTGCTCTTCCCTTCTCGACCTATCTTTCAATCCGCATCAGGTGGACCGTGGGAAATTCCACAGGAAAGAAGCGTATTTTGGGCGTTCCGCCCCTCCTCACAAGAGACAGATCGCTTGCAGATTTATGATAATACAAAATTTCATATATTACAACATGGAGTCTTGCACAAACTTTTTCCGTCGAATTTGTACAACCTGATTTTTTCATCCGCGGCGGCTTTCCGGTCCGTCGGCAGCCTCCCCGGCAGGAACACCATGCGCCGCTTGCCCTTGAGGTCACCCCCGCGTATGCGGGGAAAAGGAGGCCGCGCTTGTCGATGAGTTCCTTGAACGGGGATCACCCCCGCGTGTGCGGGGAAAAGTGACCGAAATCCTCGACTACCTCGACGGACTGAGGATCACCCCCGCGTATGCGGGGAAAAGCAGAGCTGGGCAAGCAACCCAAGTCCGGGTAAGGGATCACCCCCGCGTATGCGGGGAAAAGCAAGGTGTTCCTGCCGTCGCTGGAAGAAATCTAGGATCACCCCCGCGTATGCGGGGAAAAGTTCTTCCGCTTCTTCATTCGCCCCATCCTCCGGGGATCACCCCCGCGTATGCGGGGAAAAGCCAGTCACCACGAGGTTTGCGTCCTCGTTCTGGGGATCACCCCCGCGTATGCGGGGAAAAGTCTGCGAATCCCAAGGTGCGCGACACGATGGAGGGAGCATCCCCGCGCATGCGGGGAAAAGTATTTTTCTTTACAGGTGCGTCGTTCTGTGCTATATTCTTTTTAGAGCCATCCGGCAATCTACTCCTTGAACCATCTGGTTCTTCGTGGGTACCACCGGATGGTTCTATTTTTGTTTTTGCGATAGGATTACCCCCGCGTGTGCGGGGAAAAGCTATCACCTTTCGGGAACAGGATTCTGCGGACGGGATCACCCCCGCGTATGCGGGGAAAAGATGGACTCCTTGCCACACAGAGCCTTGTACTTAGGATCACCCCCGCGTATGCGGGGAAAAGCTGTTTGCAATGCTGACAGCTTGCGTACTGGTGGGATCACCCCCGCGTATGCGGGGAAAAGCGACGCGACACGCTGGACTATTACTATCCGCAGGGATCACCCCCGCGTGTGCGGGGAAAAGACACTCTGCCGCTCGACGGTGGTGCCGGTCTGGGGATCACCCCCGCGTGTGCGGGGAAAAGCTGTTCCTCTTCGGTCAGCAGCAGCCAGCGGATGTCGTGGACCATCCGTTCCAGAATATGATGCTCCACCATAGCATCCCGGACACGGCGGCGCACGACGGCAGGCAGGTCCTCCGGGGCCTGCGCCGCCACCTCAAATGCGATTGGGATGGTCACCTCCGCCTTGTACAGGTCGGCAATGTCGTACACGAAAGAGCACTCATGCCCGACGTGCACGAATCCCAGCCCCGGCGCACACCCCAGCGCCACAATGACCGCATGGGCCAGCCCGTACAGGCAGGCATGCACGGTGGGTCACACGGGTGCCGGGGCCGAGCAACAGCACCGAAATGCCCGCCGCCGGGATCTGAACGATACCCTTTTCATCCGTTACGGTGATGGCACCGTCCTGACGGCCCAGCGTGCAGTGTTCCAGGTACAGAAAGGTCATCCGGTCCCGGACCTGCGGCAGCGCCTGCAGATCAGGGCGGATCATGCCCGGCACATCATCCATGGCTGCTTCCTCCGTGCAGGATGGTCATCAGGCCAAGGCCGTAGGCTTTGCCGCGGCCAATGCCCTGACACAGCATCTCCCGGAACGCTTCCGGGTCGGTCACCTGCAGGATGCCCTCATAGGTCACCGCCAGCAATGTGACCGGCCGCTTTCCGTTCTTCCGGAAGTGACAGGTCTGTTTCCGGGTCACCTGAAAAGCGCCCTCCGTCAGGGCAAAGCCATGCTTCCCGGCCTGCTCCAGCAGCCACTGTTCCTGCTCCGCTTCCAGATAGCAGGGCTTCAGGGCACCCCGCGCCAGCGGGTCCGCCGGGTCTTTCCGGGTGCGGGTCGGGTTTGCCGTCAGACGGAACTGCCAACAGCTGCCCGGGGTCACCCGTTCCAGCAGCGGCTCGTAGCGGCGCGTTTCCGGTGCGGCACCCGTCCCGAACTGCGCACACAGTCCGGTCAGGTCGGGGAGCTCCTCGCTGAGCAGCAGCAGATACAGTTTTCCGTTCAGTCTGTCCAGCCGCCACAGCCTGCGGCGTCGTTCGCCGGAGAACGAGTTTTCCACCGCACCGTGGAACTTCTGTGGAGAAGTCAGCGCGATCATGGTACTGCGGCGGGCGGGGTCAAGTTCTGTGCGGGACAAATACATTGCATCTCACCTCAATTCTGCAATTCCGCCATGGGGTCGTGCTCCGTCGGTTCCGGCATTTCCGGCCGGTCCAGCCGCCATTCCCGCACCGGGCGGAACCCGTACTGTCGGTGCACCGGGCTGAAGGACACCGGCAGATCCTGCCGGGGCACTGCCGCAGGGTCTGCC
>UMBT01019721.1_pt1 | contig 13543 bp, 11 predicted proteins | sample 1964001 | NCBI WGS metagenome assembly UMBT01 (sample SAMEA4835945, study PRJEB28245) | human gut metagenome | biome: gut microbiome; material: fecal sample | place: Denmark | collected 2008
CGACCAGTCAAAAACGCTCCGCAACGTCCTGCATTTTCTTGCCAACAACTATCAGAATAAAATATCCATGGCAGAGGTCGCCCGGATGTGCAATATGAGCTACCCAACGTTTTCCGTATTTTTCAAACGCACCATGGGAAAGAATTTCAACGAATACCTGCTGGATCTCCGCCTTAACTATGCGCAAAAAATGTTGCTCTCCGGCGAAAAGAACATCTCTGAAATTGCCTCCGACTGCGGATTTGAATACGTCTCCTACTTCATCCGCCAGTTCAAAGCCGAATACGGAATAACGCCCAAGCAGTATAAAAAAATATACCTCTCCGCTTCGCCCCCCGAAAGCGAAAAAAGGGTGGAGCATAATTCCGGACATTCTCTCCTTTCTCAAAAAAACCTGCAAAAATCCGAAAAGCCCGGGTAGCGAAAAACGCTACCCGGGCTTCGTTTGAAACAAGCATTTCAGACCATATGATTTTGTATCTGCATCCGCCTTTCAAAGCACTTACACGCTATGCGCTTTGATCTCGACGGTTCTTCCGCCGAGATTTTCATAAATGCGGTGAGAAATGGACAGCACGGTACGACCTTCGGAGGCACGGCGCAATGCGTCCAGCACGTGCGCTTCGGTCTCCGCATCCAGATTGGCGGTGATTTCGTCCAGAAGAAGCACTGCCGGGTCCGCCGCTGCGGCACGGGCAATCGACAAAAGCTGCCATTCGCCCTGTGAAAACATTCCGTCGGTACAAATGGTGTGATAGCCATCGGGAAGCGCCCGGATAGCCTCGTCAATTCCTGCGAGCTCAGCGGCTTTTTGCGCCATTTCTTCGGTAATTTGCAGGTCTCCCAGCGTGATCTGCTCCAGCACCGTTCCCGGCACACGGGAAAAATGCTGTTCCACGCACCCGATACAGGTACGGCGCTCGCTATCCGTGATTTCCGAAACATCCACGCCGCCGATGGTAATCCTGCCCGCCTCCGGCTGGTACAGTCCCATCAGCAGGCGGAACACCGTGCTTTTTCCGGCGCCGGTCCTGCCGACCAGTGTGACCTGTTCCCCTTCTTTCACCGTCATGGAAAAGTCGTTCAGCGCCGGCTTTCCCCCATATCCGAACGTCACGTGAGAAAACACGATATCTCCACGGGTCTCATTGTCGCTTTCTGTCGGGATCGTTCGCTCCGGCTGTTCAAGGAATGCGTCGATCCGCTTTACGCCCGCCATTGCCGATTGAATCGTCTGTATTTCCATACCGAGGCTTTCGATCGGTGAGAAAATTTTGGATATGTAGTTGATAACGGCAACCGAGGTACCGACCGACATTCCGAACAACGAGAGAATTTCCGCTTTTCCCGATGCGGAAAGCAACATAACGATCCCGACGACGGCGGCATTCAGCAATACTACGACCGGCGAGTAAACCGCATCATAGAAATTCGTCTTTTCCACGGCGACGTAACTTTCACGGATCCGCCGGTCGTAGCGCCCCTCCATATACCGCTCCAGTCCGAGCGCCCGTATGGTGCGGATGTTGTGCAGAGTTTCCGGCACCTGTCCGGACACGGCGGCAACGGCACGGCGGTTTTCAAGCTGTGCGGCAAGCATTTTCTTCTGCACGTGGCGTGTGAAAACCGCAAAAAGCGGCAGGACCAACAGCAGAATCAGCGCAAGTCCGGTATTTTTCACCGCAATGACCGCCAGAATCGAAAGAATCCGGCAAGCGTCCGCCACCATACTGATGATACCGGAGGTGAAAAGAGCTTCCACGGTATCCACGTCTCCGGAAAAACGTGCGGCAACTTCTCCGGGATTTTGCGCAACCAGCGTACTGGCAGGCAGTCGGGTAAGTTTCTGCGACATTTCGGAGCGCAGAGCGTGCGTCATTTTCTGCCCGAAAAGCACCAGCAGGGTTTCCTGCGCCGAGGAAAGCACACCCTCCAACGCAAGGCTCCCGAAGTACAGGAGCACAGCGGCAAAGGTAAGAGAAATTCCCCCGGTCAGGCGGTCGATGATGCGAGCCAGCAGCAGTGGCGGGATCAACGACGCCACCACCGACGCCGCTACGCACAGAATCGTTCCCACGGTAAGAAAAGGATGCGCCGTTATTGCCATCCGGACGGCGGCAAACACGCCCGATTTACTTCTGTTCTTCATGCGGTTCCCCTCCTGTCTGACTTTCGTACAGGTGCCTGTACGCCGGGACGGACGTCATCAGCTCGTCATGCGTGCCGACGATCGTTTTTCCGTTCTCCATAAAGATCACTTTCTGCATCTGCGGGAAATGATACAACCTGTGGGAAATCAGGAAAACGACCTTGTCTTTTGCATAGTTGCGAAGATTGGCAAACACGGCGTCCTCCGTATTCCGGTCAAGTGCGGAAAACGGATCGTCCAGAATCATCACCGGGCGGGGATGCGACAGCGTTCTTGCCAGCGCAAGCCGCTGTGCCTGCCCGCCGGAAAGGCGGGTACCGCTGTTGCCGATAACCGTTTCCGTCCCGTTTTCCATAGCAAGCACCTCGTCTTTCAGCGCCGTGGCGGCAAGAAACGGCAATGCATCCTGCCCGCTTCCGCAAAGCACGTTATTTTCGATCGTGTCGGCGCTCAGCTCTGGGGCGTGTCCCAAATATCCGACCGTTGCCGCAATTTCACGTGGCGTAAGGTCGGAAAGCTCCTTTTTGCCAAAACGGACCGACCCACCATACGGCGCTTCACAAAGGAATACCCGCCCGAACGTGGATTTGCCGCAGGCAACCGGACCCGTCACGCCGATTATATCGCCGGGATGCGCCGTCAGCGAAAGTTCCGAAAAAACCGGCACATCGTCATAAGCAAAGGAAAGATCCGCAAGCGTTACATCGGCGGGTTGCGGTACCTCAAGAGGTTCCAGCGGCTCCGGCGATCTCATCATGGGCTTGATCCGCTTCCACGAAACTTCGGCTTTCTGCACGGAATTGAAGAGCTTTGCGACCTTGGAGGATTTGACGGTCAGCTTTGTAAAGCAGGAAAGAAAGGTCGTAAACGCCGCAATATCCCATGCGTTCCACCCCGTTCCGAGGACGTTTTTGGCGCCGAACCACAGGATGAACAATACGCCTGCGCCCGATGCGGCAAGGTAGAGCGGCGGAAGCGCCGACTGCCAGACGTTGCTCCGCACGGCGGTCTTTTCATAATTTTTCAGCGCTTCCTCATAGCGTTCCGCTCTCGCATCCTCGCAACCGTACACACGGTAGGTTACGGCGTTTTCCGCCCGGTCAAGCGTAGCGCCGCTGAGCGCTCCCGCCGCCTTTTTGTATGCCGCCCCCGCACGCTGTACGGTTTTCTTCATTCGTGCCGCACAAAAGTATGATATCGGCGTAAAGAGCAAGCTGAGAAGCGCCAGACGCCAGTCGTATACGAAAAGCATGACCATGTAACCGACCAGCGCTACGCCGGTGTCAAAGACTTCGGTGGTGAATTTCCGCATTCCCTCCACGCAGTCGTCCACGTCGGATATGACCTTGGTCATCAGTTCCCCGGCGCCTTCCTTTTCCAGAGATGCCCGACTCTCACGCACCAGATTGGCATAAAGCGTACCTTTCATCCGGCGGTTGATGTTATTGGCAAAGCGGCGGACGTAAAACCGTTTGATAAATCTTGCCACCTGTACCGCAAGCGTAACGGCAAGATAGGCGACCACCAGCACCACCATGGCGCCGGCGGTCTTGCTTCCTCCGAGAATATCGGCAAGGCACTGGGCAAGCCGCCCCTCAAACCACGGCGCCGCAAGCAATCCCACGTTATACAGCACGCCGGAAAGCGTGACAAGGGTCAGCGACAGCCATTCCACACGGAAATAAGAGCCGATCCTGTCCGGATAAAATGTTTTTTTGTTTTTCATCCGCTCTCACTCCCTGCCGGCTCCGATAAAATGAGGAAATCCCGCACGGCTCTCGTTTTTGGAGGCGACGTATAACTTATCCAGCAATGCCGCAAACGTTTTTGCTTCCTCCTCGCTCAGGGAGGAGGTCAGATACTCGTAAAAGGACGCTTCGATCTCCGCCTTGGAGGATTTCAGCGATTCCGCTTTCCCGGTCGGATAAAGGAGCTGACTGCGCTTGTCGTCCGGATCCGCTTTGCGGACAAGATACCCTTTCGTTTCAAGATTCTTCGTTCTCCGTGCAATAGCGGCTTTATCTGCGTGCAGGATTTCCGCAAGCTTTGTCTGCGTGCATCCGGGGTTGTGGCGTAGCGCATGGATCAGATCAATTTCCGCCGTGCCGACTCCGTCATCCCGCAAGGTGACCAGAACCAATTTTTCGGTCTCCCTCGCAATTTTTGTGATTTTCCGTTCCGTAATGTCCATAGATACCTCCCGAACAAATTAGTTGTATGTACATATTTGTATGTACAACCATTATAGCACAAAAAAAGAAAAATGCAATAGAAAAATAAAATAATTTTGTTTTTTGCCGAAAAAATTTTCCGCAAAAAAGGAATGTCTCCATGGAACGACATTCCTTTTTAAATTTACCAATCCCCACAAGGCAGGCGGTGGCGGTTTGCCCGAACATTTTTTACTTTCTTCCAAGATAACGGAAAGTGTGTTTTTTATATTCCGTATATCCCTCTCCGAACGTCGCCGTCAGATATTTTTCTTCCTGTAATATCTGCAGGTGAAGCATAACGACGGCAAATAACGAAAAGACTGCCGTCAACGGGTTGAAGTACAGCAACAGCACGCCGATATACATAAAATCAAAGCCCAAAAACGCAGGGTTGCGGCTGAATTTGTAGATACCGTCCGTCACAAGCTCGGTCTTGTCTTTATCGGGAATCCCCGCACGCCAGCTGTCTTTCATGCAGATGACAGAAACGAGAAAGATCAGATCGCCGAGCATTCCCGTACAAAATCCCGTAAAACGTGCGCCGGAGGGCATATAGCTCCAGCCAAGCACGATCGACAAAAGCTGAACGATCGGTGCGCCGAGCGTGGCAAAGCTCATAAGAAGCTCTACCGTGTGTATGTTTTTTTCTTTCCTGCGCCCGATCTGACGGGTCTGAATACCGTGCCTGCGCTGAACCAGCATTTTGGCAAAATAGATGACATAGAAAATCACCAATACAACGATCGCTAGGATCGGGAACAGATATTTTTCGTTTGACAACACGTCCATTTTTCTCTTTTCTCCTGTTTGTTTTCCGGATACTATTATACATCCACCAACCGGAAGATGTCAACCCCGTTTTCTTTCGTCTCAGTTCGTAGGGTTCCCCCGGATTTTTGTTCCGGCCCGGCGCCGTACCGGAAGCTCCCTATCACAATCTTTTGTTTCATTTTCCTGAATCCGCCGGCTTTCCCGGAATACACATTCCGATGACAAGACCGACCAGCGCACCAATGGAAATGCCGATACCGAGGCCGATACTGTCCCCAAACGCCGTCCCGATGAGGACGCCGAAGCACATACCAAGGCTCATACCGGTCACGCCGTAGTTGCCGTCCTCCTTTTTGCCTTTCTTCTTCCTTGCCACACCGCAAACGGTCAAAATTGTCACCAGCAATCCCATCGCCACCCATGGTGCGGCGGTCCGGATAAATCCGACCTTTTCCTGTACTCTTTTGGATTTCTGATTGCCTTCATAATATCCGCACCATATCGTATTCATGCCAAGATCTTCAAATCCATGACGCATCATCTCTCTTGCGGCTTCCGGTATATACCCCCTGCCCCAGAACGGTTTGCCCAGCCAGTAGCCCAACTCGCACTCATCATCCCGCTCCGTCATGTCGGTATGCCCGTTCAGTATCAGCTCGATCGCACCGATCGCTTTTCCGTTCTCTTTTTCACAAACGGCATAGCACTCCGCACCATTGAATACGTTTCGGATGACGTCAAGGCTTTCTTCAACCGACCTGTGCGGCGGCCATCCCGCAATCGGTACGACCTCCGGATCTTTCGCATATTCAAACAGGCTTTCCGCATCCGCATCGTTCCATTTTCTCAATAACAGTCTCTCTGTTTCCAGCGTATGATCGTGTAACACTATATTACCATCTTTTTTATCTTCGTTTTCCATTTCGTCCCCTCCTGCTTCCGGAATATCTGTCTGCCGTTTTTATAATAAAACCGTCCCTGAAAGCAAATCTCATGCTCCCCCGGCACGCTTTCAAAGTCGGAAGCCGTTTATACCACCTCATACGCCGTATACGCATGGTCCAATTCATAACCCAGTTTCTCTGCCAGATGAACAGAATTCATATTTTGCGCATCCCAGCTGGGGTATAAGCCCTCCGCCAGGCAATTCAATATCAGCGCCGAACAGGCTATCGTTGCCAGATGCTTTCTTCTTTCCGGTTCAACCGTATCGACTTCAATCTCTATCCCCTCCTTATACCGTGTATAGGAGGAAGCGCCCGATACGATTTTTCCGCCTTTCAGAATGACCATGCCTCTGCCCAAGCGCAGATATTTTTCCTTACTCTCAAAAGCGGCGACAAAATCCCTTGTTGCCGGGTCTGCCAGGCATTGATCGTAAATATCCGCATCTATCCTTTTCAGCTCATAACCCGCCGGCAGCTTTTCCATTTCACCCCGCAACATTGACCGGTCAAATACGGTATCTTTTTTTATCGCATATCTCGTGACCTTTCCGGCAGACGGATAGCCGAGAAGATTATATCGAAACTTAAATGTCCCCGACTGCATACGTTGACGAATACCCCACCGCACGTTTGCACTAATGTTCTCGCTTTCCGCTTGGGCAAGGACACTATACAAACCTAATGCCATTTCGTTTTCGGTTTTAAGAGAATCAAGAGCTTGTTCTTCAAAATATACGCCTATTCCTTTTGCTTTCAGTCGTCTTACATAATTCAAGCTGTCAACGGTATTTCTCGCAAAACGAGCAACGGACTTTGTAAGGATAAGGTCGATTTTCCCTTTTTCGCAATCGCGCATCATACGCATAAAATTCGTTCGTTTTTTAGCCATTACACCCGTAATGCCTTCGTCTGCGTAAATGTCAACGAATCTCCACCGGGGATTTTTTGCTATTGCGTCGGTATAATACGCCACCTGCGCTTTGTAACTTTCAAGCTGATCTTCGCTATCGGATGAGTAAACGACAGGGAGAATATGCAGCCGTTAAAAGATTTCGGCTACACGTCCGCCTTTTACTTTATACCCGTGCGCACTTTCCGCACCGATAAATTTATAAATAATCCTGATTTCCTGTTTGTGAGCGCTTCCGTCGGCATACTTCTCGCCTATATAAATCCTGTCGATAAAATTATTCAGTATTTCGGGAGTAAGTTCTTCGATTTCCGTATAACTATTGACAACCTTCAGAAACTCCCGAATATTGCTTTCTTCGTCGTTTACAAGATCTGACGCTTTTTTCAACTCAACGATTTCGCTCTTTAACGCCGTTTGTTCCGCCTCGTATTTTTTCGCCAACAAATCAAAGCGTTCGTCTGAAATTTTACCGGTTAAAATGTCCCACAAAAGAAGCAGTTTGATTTTGTTGTTTTCGTTCGCCATATCCGCTCCTGTAAATCAAAATATCGCCTTTTAGAATCAGAGCCGTCCGCATTTGACTGCGAACGGCTCGTTGTTATTTGTTTATTTTATTTCTTTTTGGCGAACAATGCTTTGATTGCTGCGATTAAATCGGCAAACGATTTTTTTCTGATTGCAAACCAGAAGACCGAAAATCCGCCAAGTCCTGCAACCGCTACCGAACCGACCGCAATCCCCGCAATCGCCCCGCCCGAAAGCCCGTCGTTTTTGTCGGGAACGGGGGGATTTTCGCTGTCAGCCATAAATTCGTCGTCAGCCGTAAATTCGTCGTCAGCCGTATTTTCGCCGTCTGCCGTGCCGCCGCTCGGTGCTTTGTCCCCATACACGGCGGTAAGAACTCTTTCGTCCGTTACCTCAAAGGTATAACTCTTTTCGGCACTTACGATTTCTCCGCTTGCGTCCTGCCAGCCTTTGAACACCTTGCCTTCTGCCGGATCGTTTGCGGTTACGGTTATGCTTTCGCCGTGCGCATAGAATTTACTTTCGCCGTTTACTATAACCTTGTGCGTGCCGATTTTCGCAATTCTAAGGTCTTTTATTTCGTTTCCGTCATTATCGAAATGCCTTGCGCATACGGTGCAGTCTTTGTGCGCCATAACGCCGTAGTCATCAACCGTCGGCGCAACCTCTTGTTTCCACTCGCCGAACACATGCGCTTCTATATCCTTTTTCGTGTCGCAGTTTTTGCACTCGTGATAGTGGTTATCCTTGTTTGACGACCATTCGGTCTTAAAGTCGTGAATTACGGTTTGTTCACGTGTGATTTCACTGCTGCAGGCGGCGTCCGTAAAGAGTTTGCCGCACTCCTCGCGCTGACATTCGTAATACTCGATGTTTCCGTCCTTACCGGGGGCAACATTGGTATGTTCAATGCGGTTACATTTATGTCCTGCGGGAATAATCGCATTCTCGATTGTCCACGGCGTCGTACATTCAACGTCGACAAACTTTTTTGCACACCCTTTGCAGTCGTACTGTTCTTTCAGCCCGGGCACCGTACAGGTTTCCGGCTGCCCCTGATCTGTCAGCACGACATTTGAATGCGGGCAAGGCAACGGCGTCGAAACGATTACGACAAATCGAATTTCCGTCTTGTCAGCATTCAATGTGCCCGATACCCCCTGTAATAATTCGCCTCCCGTAATGTTAATATCGCAAAGCCAATCCGACAAAGGATAAACAAGCTCCGGAAAACGTTTTCCCTGGGGCGCGGTTACGGTGACGATGGCGTTAGGCTGGTTCGTGTTGAATCTGTTTTGCAACGAAACATTCACCCAATCCACCGTTATCTTCATTCCGTTTTTCTCGGTGATGTTCAAATCGGCTGTAGGATTGTCTATGTAGGGTTGGGCAAAGTCGAGATCGATTGACTGCACGGTATTATCAAAACGTAGCAACACGCATACAACCAGCGTGGAGCCGGAAATGCTTTGACTTACCAATTCGCCGTTTTTTACCGTAATCTGAACATCTTGCGCATCTGTCGGCAATTTGCAGTTTGCCTGGGCATAAAATTTGTAAACAAGCACGATATTACTCGTCAACTCGGTTTCATTTGCCATGCTGCCCCCGCTCTTGCGGTAGGAATTATAGTTGGTAGTTTGCCAACAGTAAACTCTCCCCTCCTTTATGATGGGAAACTCCAAAGCCTTGTAGGGTGTTCCGACCGTCCAATACGGCACTTCTATATCAAGCTTTGTAATGAACTCATCCGCTCCGCATTCGGTGCATTTTCCGTTCGCGAAGGTATGATTGACATAATCGCCGTACTCATGTCCGCATTCCACTCCGTTTTCTGTGTGAGTACATACGGCACGGCGATTACACGTTGCCGTACCGCCTGTTGCCATGTGCCTATGGGTTGTATCTTCTGTACCGCAATACACGCAGTAGAAGAAGTGTCCTTCTCCCTCGGTGAAATATTTTGTGGCAAACGTGTATGCGTGTTCTATTTTCTTCTGATACGTGGCATTGCAGACCTCACATACCGCACCTGCAAAACACGTCGATTTTCCGCCGTGGTGTTTTTCTTTTACGGGGTTGCCGTTTTCGTCTTTTTCAACTTCGCCGCAACGACACTTTGAAATATGATATTCCGTATCATCGACGTCGAATTGCCAGATATAAGTGTGTTTTCCTTCGGGATTTACGTGTCCGCAAGTCCCGCATTCGACGTTACAGCCGTAAGCGTAATCGTGCGTTGAATATCTCGAACCTTTGTCAAACTGACACGCAACGCCCGGGCAATCTTCCGCGGTACATTTCGTATATCCGTGGTGGTCGTTTCCTATCGGTTCGATTTCTTCAACCCAGGTATGCTCGTGTCCGCCGGAAACGCTGTATACATATATAGGAATATCGCACGTCTGCCCGTCCGCCGCCGTTGCGGTTATGTACATCGTTCCGCCGTCCATAGCGTTCACCGCAGTAATCTGATAATTGCAAACGTAAGTGTTTAATATCTCTGATTTCTGCGTTTCGACGATAGTCCCTACAGGAGCGATTTTCTTTTCGAACGTGTAGGGCGCGGGTGCGCCGACAAGCCAGAAAGCCGTATCCGTATAAGGAGTGCATAAACTACTGTTGAACGGCTCGCCGATTTTCGGATAAGCATTCAACGACCACCCGAACATATGATTCATGCCTTTGGTAACGACAAAATCGACGTGGAAATAATATTCTCCTAAACTCGTTGTCCAGACCTCTATATCTTTTCCTTTGCCGATTTCAAACCCCGGAATGTTCATCGTGCTTAAATATTCGGCTTCTTTCGACGCATCGAAAATATATCCCGTTTTCGGCTCAAACGCCACTCTGACAACGTACGGCGTATCTCTCGTTATTTCGGAGTTTTCAATTGTGCTCCATAAATAACCGGGCGCATCGCTCCACAAGCGACGGGTGTGTCCGTAGGCGTATATTACTTCAATTCTTGCCGTATAGTTTGCGCCTTCGGGAACAACGAGCGTTTTTGTCGCCTCATCCTCGAATTGAAACATCTCTTGCCGTATAGTTTGCGCCTTCGGGAACAACGAGCGTTTTTGTCGCCTCATCCTCGAATTGAAACATCGAAGTAAGCTTGTCGCCTATTTTCGTTTTGTTAAAAGAAACTCCGACGTTTTCGATTGTAGTTTTTCCGCCGTCATCTGCCCGCGCGACAAGAGTGCTTGCCATTGATATGCCGAGCATAAGCGCAAGGCACATCGTAAGACCGAGTATAAGAGCTAACATCTTTGATTTGTTCGCCTTGTTGTGTGTCATAATCGTATCTCCTTTTAATTTTTGTGGGGGATATGTTCCGTGTCGCTATTGCGACCTTAAAACCTTATTTAATGGTGTTAGTTTGTCGTAACAATATTTTACGGGTTTTGTAAAAACTGTAAGTCCATTTTACAATCCGGGTTTTCGACGCCGTTTTCTTCCAGCAGAATAAAATATCTGTTGCACTTGCTTTCGGAGAATCCGGTATCGAGTTTTTCGTCGTAATCGAACTTCAATTTCATATCATATCCCGATTGGACAAATTCACCGCGCCCGTTGAACACCGTTGCCTTGACGTTGCCGTTGATAAGCAGCCAGTGCGTGGGCTTCCCTTCGTCGATATCGAAGCGCCACCAGTAGCGCGGATATCCCGCGATACTTGACTGTCTGGTGTTTATGGCTCTTTCGGAAATTTTGATAACTCCGTACTTGTTTGCGCTCAGCTGTCTGTTCAATCTTTGCGAAGTCCCTATCGGCGTACGCACGACGTAAACGTCAAGGGCGTCTTCTTCCGAAATCCACCCGCCGTTTTCGTCCGTATAGCCGTCGACGTTTTTAACGGAAGCAAACTTTATGTATTCAAGTTTTGGGTGAACCTCGCCGATGAATTGCAGAAAATGACTTTCCGTCCACATAAAGTCTTTGTAGTCGTCGTAGTCTTCGTATCTGTAATAACCATAAATTTCGTAGCCGTGCCATTTCGCGATTGCGGGGCCTGTCGGCGAGCCTGCGCGAAGCTCCGCGCAAAACTCCCAGTCTTCGTTTCCTCTTGCGAAAAGATAACCGATTTTATCCCTGGCGCGCGCTTCGTACTTATAATTGTCGGGGTTGTAACAAAGTTTCAAAGCCGTGTCTTCTTCGACGGCGTCCGCCATCTTATACGCGTCGCCCTCCTTGTCAATCATATACGCATCTTTGAAATATTCCGTTATGTCAACGGGCTCGCCCGTTGACGACGGCGCCCACACGCCCTTGTAGTTGAGTTTCGTGCGGTGTGCAACCTTGTTTGTCGTGATCACGAAGTATGAAAAACTTGTCGTTTCAAAAGAGATTTTGTCACCGCTGACTGCGGTTGCAAGTTCCTCGACTGTGTTATCTCCTTTAACATGATAAGTAATGTAGTCGTCCGCCTCGAACGGTTTCGGCATGGTGATTTTGACCTTGCCGCCCGGTTGCACCTTTTCGCCGCCCTTTGTGAGAGTGATGTCAAAAACGGCAACCCTTGCGCTGTCGTAAGGCTTGTCGATTGCCGAAATTGCCGCTTTGCCTTGCTTACTGTCGGCGGCGTGGAGTTCGGCTTTCAGTGCGGAGCCGTTTTCAAAAGTTCCGCTTGCCGAAACGCCGCTCTCGGCGGTCAGTTCGTTTACTTCTTCTTTTTCACCGCTTTCGGCGGTCAGTTCGTTGACGGTGGTCGCAGTATTGTCGCCGCCGCCCTTATTCCCGCACGCGACAAGTATCACGCCCAAAACAAGAACAAGAACAAACGCAATAAGTTTTGTGATCTTTTTCATAAAACACCTCTATTGTGAATAAGCGGGTTTTTACGCCCGCTTATTCATAATTTTGATCAGATAATAACTTTTTTGTTATTTTGTCATATCCATTGCGGCGACACCAACGCTTAGGTTCCCGAACCGGAAGCGGGCTTAGTATAAGCACCGATTCCGATATATATATCCTCGCCCGTGAAAATCCATTGGTGTTCATGATTGGTTAGACCATATCCGGCACTTCCATAAAACTCGACAATGAGATATGAACCGACTATTTTTCCGCCAACTTCATTGTATACCCCCTCTCCTGTGCCGGGAGTGCGAGTGTATTTTGCGATGTCCTTTCCGCCATTTATAAATTTTAATTCGATTTCATCGGTGGCGTTGGCGTTTTTAAGGATTTTGCCGAGATCACTTCTGCTCAGGTTGACCGCAAACGTTTTATCGCCAAGTTCGATAGGCTCGATGACGTTGGTGCCGGGGACGTTTAACATAAAACCGCTCCTGACTCTTGTCGCATGAGGAACTGCGGTGACGATACATTCGGCAATAGTTTTTCCGCCACTTCTAAGCGTGAATCTGCGACCGACAAATGCGGGGACTTTTTTGCCTTGGAAATCAATGGTGACGCCTTCAAGCATTTCACCGCTTGAAAGGAGCGTCGTGCCTTCCGGGAACATGACTTTTCCGACTACATAACCAAACGTGTCGGCAAAGGCAACATTCGGTTTAATTCCCGTCTGAATTGGGGTGTGTTGACCACCCTCGTCTTTTGTGAACACTCTTATTGTTACCGTGACCTTGCTATAACCGATAATCGTATCGGGCTTAGACAGCATATATCCGCGAAGAAGTTCATCCTTCGTTGCGCCTTCGATAAGCAAGCCTACTTCTTCACCTGCGGTTGCCGTTTCAACCTCTGTCGCCGACGTGCCTGTGCCCTTTTCGATTTTATTCACTGTGATTATCTTACCGATTTCATTGACTAAAAGCTGGTCGCCTTTTTTCAACGTGCCATTAGCGATTTTTGTTGTGATTGCAAGTTCGGTTTTTCCGGAAAAGGAAAACACATCTTGGATTCCGGCATAGAAAGAATCGGGAGCGTTCCAAACGGTAAATCTGACCGTGTTGTATCCACCTCTGATAAGCTCGAAGTTGTCGTTGTCCACGGTCAAGGAGATGAAGCCGATTGTATGTATGCCAATCGCATAGTATGTTTCGGGAGCGCCAAT
>UMBT01025320.1_pt1 | contig 13331 bp, 7 predicted proteins | sample 1964001 | NCBI WGS metagenome assembly UMBT01 (sample SAMEA4835945, study PRJEB28245) | human gut metagenome | biome: gut microbiome; material: fecal sample | place: Denmark | collected 2008
GACAGGTCAGCCGACCTTTACAGTCTCGAATCTCCTGCATTTTTTGCCTCCTTTCCTGCTGTAATCATAGGCATCACATCCTTTCTTGTTATCTTGTTAGCAAAACTGCTAACACTTGCGGTATAAAAATCAGCGGGCGGTGAAACCCGCTGTATTTTTGTTAAATCAGATCAAAAAAATCTGACAGGGCAGTTCCGGCTGAGTAATCGGTCATATCGTTTTTCGGAAAATACCCAAGCTCTTTCAGGCGGTAGGATGCTGCCTGATTGGAAACATTGAGTGTACGGGCAACATCATTGACAAGATCCATACGCCCTTTTGATGTTTTATGATATCCCTTATGGCACCCTGCAATCAATTGAATGGCTGTTTTCGGCATAAGGATGCTGGATGAGAATGCATTTGCATGGAACTCCATCCAATCTCGGTCGGTACGCAGGGAGGTTGTCCTTTGCCCGCCTGCAGATAAGTCAACGCGACATTGAATCATAGGCGGACGGTTGTTGGAATCGAACATGGAGAGCTGATCCGGATTGTATGCAAAGAAAGCAGTGTGAAAAACACCGTGACCGCATTCATGACCGAGCGTAAAACGGTACCGATGCTCCTGATTTTTCTCAAGCAGACGGTTGTCAATAATTACAGTTCTGGCTTTTGCACTGATATATTCCGCGCGGTTGGTGGCAGGATCGTAGACCGGGACTTTATTCGTATCGTTAAATACGGTCATGCCAAGATAAATTCCGTTGTGAGACAGATATTGATAGTCTGGGGTCATACCGAGGTAGAACTCGGTAAAATTTTCAATATCGACCGGAGTCGGTGATGTAAGGACGGACGGCTGAAAATCGCGTATAAAATTTTCGCCGATGTTGTCAATTTCTTTTCGGTCGAGGACAGGAACACCGTTTTTCTTCGTCTTGAAGGAGGGTGTGTACATTATTGAATTTTACCCCTTTCGCTTTTTTAAGTCCTCCACGAAGTTCAGCCACTCCTGCTCACTTGCATCTAAGTCACGCGCAGTGCGAAGCGCGGCGGAAACATAGTCTCTTTCCATGATGTATTCCGGCAGATCCGGTGCTACAGAATTCCGCTTTTTACCTGCAAGGTCAAACATTATAGCCTTTTCCTCATCGGAGAGATTGAGAATGTGGGCGATTGTCTCCAATTTTTCCATCTCAGGAGGGTTACGACGGTCCTTCTCGATATCGGTGAGATAGGGAGCAGTGATGCCAATCATCTCAGCCATTTTGCGAAGGGTTATCTCCTTCTCTGTGCGTTTCTTTTGGAGAAAATCTCCGAAGTTTTGGTACGTTGTGTTCATAACATTCACCTTATCTCTTATTTCTTTTCGCCCTAATTATTTTCGTTACTTTTTGTTTCTCATTTTCATTTTTATCTTATTCATCTTATTTGCGGGCATTCATTCTATCTCATACTGGTGAAATAAATGTTAGCAAGTTAGCCTGTTCGCATTCTCGCTAACATTATTATATACGACAAAGTCGGTTTTGTCAATAGCTTTTCTGAAAAAACTTTATACTCTTTCGCACCATTGCGTTTTGTACCCTTGTGCGACGGCATTTTTCGTTTGAAAACCGTTGCTTTTTGCAAAATTCCTCATAAATCGGCATTGAAGTATTGAAAAATTGGAAATTATATGGTATACTATATTTTAGCAAGTATGCAAAACACGCTTTATACCCGATTGAGGAGTGCAGGATGAATTACGAGAAAATTGAACGCTGGGTTTCGATGAATGAAATTGCCGATTATTTGGGTGTCACCCGGGATACGGTGTTGGCATGGACCGAGAAACGGGGAATGCCCGGGGTCAAAATAGGACGGACTTGGAAGTTTAAAGTTAGTGAAGTTGATGCCTGGATGCGCCGAGAAAATGAATCTCGGAGTGAAAAATAGATAAAAATGAAAACGAAAAAATACTAAACCCTTTAGGAGACTCAGATGCCTGAACACGAAAAAAATAAGAAGGGATACAATTTTATTGATTTGTTTGCGGGTGCTGGCGGACTGTCAGAAGGGTTTATACAAGCTGGCTTTACCCCTATCGCACATGTGGAAATGAATGAATATGCGACGCAAACATTGGAGACTCGTGCAGCGTATTACTTTTTGAAAAGCAATGGAAGATTAGATATATATTATAGTTATCTGCGCGGAAACATGTCAAGAGAAGAATTTTTGAAATGTATTCCAAATAGTGTTAGAAAGACCGTAATATGTGCTATGATGGCAGATAATACGCTTGGAAATATCTTTAAAACCGTAGACGGTATTATGAAATTGCGCGGCATAACAACGGTTGATGTTATTATCGGTGGTCCACCATGTCAAGCTTATTCACTAGTAGGACGAGCTCAAAGTAGTCATATGAAGGTTCCGATGACCGAGGATCCACGAAATGAATTATATAAATTATATGCGCGTTTTCTAAGTAAATATCAACCGAAAATGTTTGTCTTTGAAAATGTGATGGGAATAGAAAGCGCCAATGGTGGAATAACGTGGCGAAATGTTCGGGCATATTTGAAACGAGTTGGCTATGAAATTGAGTGTAGAGAACAAAATGCGAAGGATTTTGGAGTATTACAAAATCGTAGGAGAATGGTGATTGTTGGTTGGCTTAAAAATAGTGGAATGCATTATCCTGAATTTCAAAGTCGCGAGGCAAATGTGCGTGTAAATGATCTTTTGTCTGATTTACCATTTTTGTACCCTGGAGAAAGCGCAAGTTCCTATCCCACAGCCATACCGCATTGCTATGTATCACAATGTGGAATACGAACTAAGGAAGATGTTTTAACGCTTCACAATAGTCGACCTAATAAGTTGAGGGATATTGAAATTTATAAGAAAGTCATTTCACTGTGGAATGACGGACACAAACGGCTAAACTATAATGACTTGCCAGAGGAATTAAAAACGCATAAAAACAGAACTTCATTTGTGGATCGTTTCAAAATCGTTGAAGGAGATGAATGTTGTTCACATACGATACTGGCTCATTTGTCGAAAGACGGACACTATTTCATTCATCCGGATATTTCACAACATCGGTCGATAACAGTGCGTGAGGCAGCGAGGATACAGTCGTTTCCAGATAGTTACTACTTTGAGGGACCTAGAACTGCGCAATTTGTCCAAGTCGGAAACGCAGTTCCTCCTATGATGGCAAAGGGCATAGCAGAGGGTATTAAAGAACAACTAGAACAGGAGGAATGATCATGGAAGGCAACCTGATGCTGGAACAGTACAGCCGATACAAAAAAATGGCATTGGAGGAATCTCCATATAAATGCCTTTTGAATACACACATCGAACTGAATCCGCATCAGATAAATGCCTTTTGTGCGGCGGTACAGGCTTTAAAGACGGGGGGCATTGTTCTTGCCGATGAAGTTGGTCTTGGTAAAACTATTGAGGCAGGGCTTGTTATAAAGCATGTTATTGATTCTGGCGCAAAAAGAATATTGATTGCAGTACCGGCAACATTGCGTAAGCAGTGGGAAATTGAACTCATAGAAAAATTTGACCTTGCTTCGACTATATTAGATCGAATTACTGTTGAAAAAGATTATCCCGGCATGAAGGCTTGGATAGAAGATATGTCTAAAGTACGCATTGTGATAACCTCGTATGATTATGCATCGAAATTGATGAAAAGATTCTCAAAAATAAAATGGGATTTCTTGGTGGTCGATGAGGCTCATCATTTGCGGAATGTGTTTCATGGAACAAAAAGAGCTAAGAATTTATACGACCTTTCAAAAGGGATTCCGAAAATTTTATTAACCGCAACACCACTGCAAAATACATTAAGTGATCTGCACGGTTTGATTTCTTTTATTGATCCGCGTATATTTGGTAGTGAAAAGGTGTTTAACCGGAGATTTATTGAAGGTCAGGATTATACGGAACTTAAACGAGAATTGTTGCCGGTATTATACCGTACTCTCAGGCGCGATGTTGGAAAGTACATGACTTTCCGGAAACGGGAATGTCGTACGGTTGATTTTGCACTTTCCCTAGAGGAAGGGGCTTTATATGCGAAAGTGAATGAATTCCTGAAGAGGGACAACCTATATTCCATTCCAACTCGAAACAACGGTCTCATTACACTCGTTATTCGGAAACTCTTGGCGTCATCTAGTTTTGCTTTAATAGAGACATTTGAGGTGTTGAAGGCACGGCTTGAAAAACTTTATGAAGGAACAAAATCTGCAGATGCACGAGAGGGATTCGACCTGTTTTGGGAATATGTCGAAGATGAGATCGATGAGTCTGGTTTTGACATCGAAGACAATGATGATATGACTTTTCAAAAACAACAGATTCAAGATGAAATTGATGAAGTGGAGGCTATTATTGATCTTGCAGGCCGAATTACTTCAAATGCTAAAATTTCAGCTTTAAAAATTGCACTAAAGACCGCATTAGATAATCAAAAAGAACTTGGCATTCCTCAAAAAGCGGTTGTGTTTACCGAATCTAAGCGGACACAAAAATATATTGCATCGGAATTGCGCTCAGAAGGGTATAATGATGAGGATATAGTACTGTTTAATGGGGATTTCAATGATTCCATGACAGGTGAAATTTTTCGTGCTTGGCAAGTCAAAAATTTTGGAAATACAAACTATGGTCGTAGCATAGAGTATAAGCATGCAATTGTCGATTATTTTAAGAACAATGCAAAAATATTGATTGTTACAGATGCAGGGTCTGAAGGTTTGAATCTCCAATTCTGTAATACTGTAATAAATTATGATTTGCCGTGGAATCCTCAGAAAATTGAGCAGCGAATTGGTCGTTGTCATCGATATGGACAACGTTATGATGTTGTGGCGATTAATTTGTTGAACACACAGAATGAGGCGGATAAACGAGTTTATGAACTTTTGTCCCGTAAATTTGAATTGTTTGACGGTGTATTTGGCGCTTCAGATATTGCTTTAGGTGCTTTAGAAAGTGGAGTTAGCTTTGAAAGTGCCATATTGAAAATCTATCAGAGTTGTAGCACTCCGGGTGAATTTAAAAATGCGTTTGATAGACTGGATAGACGCCTTGATGCAAAAAGAAATAAAAAGGCACAACAGCTTCGCCGGTTGCTTTTGACAGAGAGCCCGGAATCAAAAGGCGTTTCCTTGGAAAATACAAAAGAACATATTGTTAAGTATCTTGAGTCGGTAGAATATTGGTCACACATTGGTGAGCCGGAACTTGATGGTAAGCAGTATTATTGGACAATCGACAACTGGGGTGAACAAAATTTTGCATCTCATGGTACCCTAATGCTTGGCGCTTTTATGGATCTTCACAATACCAAACAAATATTATTTCCGGTATTGTTATTGTGCGATGAAAATGGCGAGCACATAGATTTTTCGGAAGACGAGATTGTATCTGCTTTGGAGCGAGCTGATGACGGTGATATCCGATATTTCAAGCCAACCGAAGCAGAAGATACACAGTACGCTGAGATTTTTGATCGCTTAACAGAGGAGATGCTAGCAAAATATAAGAAGTCTGTTGCACCAATCATGGCCTACAATAAGCGTAAGATTGAAAATTGGGCAGATATCCAAGGGGAACAATTGTCAATACAGATAGCTGAATTAGACGCAGAAATTAAAGAATTATATCGTCAATCAGCATTAGCAAAGGATTTTCTTGAAAAAATAGATATTCGCAAAAAAGCAGAAGAAAAGAAAAAGCAATTGATTCATTTACAGGAATCATTTCACAAGAAAATGTCCGGCATACAAGAAGAAGCGGCAAAAGAAATCGAAGATTTTAATAAGCAATTTGATATACAGCCGTTTCTGTTAATAAATATTGTTTTGAAATTTTAAGGAGAAACCATGCAAAAACAAGGAAAACTGGAACTGACATGGGTTGGAAAGTATGACGAAAAAGTTGTCGAACCACGAATTCTAATTGAAGATAAAGAAAAGTCCTATGGTGATCCTCGTAGTGAAAATATGTTGATTCATGGGGACAATTTAATTGCATTACAGGCATTACAACAAGATTTTGCCGGAAAAATAAAATGCATTTACATTGACCCTCCGTACAATACCGGAAGCGCATTTGAACAATATGATGATTCTGTTGAACATAGCATATGGCTTTCATTAATGAAGGAACGGCTATATTTGTTACGAACGCTTTTGACGGATGATGGGAGCATTTGGATTACTTTAGATGATTCAGAATACCATTATTTAAAAGTCCTTTGTGATGAGATATTTGGAAGATCAAATTATGTTGGAACAACTATATGGCAGCATAGCGTACAAGGCAAAGGTTATGGAGGCGGTTTTTCGTTAAGCCATAATTATACAATGGTATACGGGAAATCACTGGAGTTTCATGTTGGGCTTCTTGCAAGAACCGAAGAGCATAATCGTAATTATTCAAATCCTGATAATGATCCGAAAGGACCTTGGCGTCCGTGTGATGTTCGAAATTCATTATATCGTCCTAATTTGATGTATGATATAACGACACCGTCTGGCAATGTTATTCATTACCCACCTAACGGGTGGCGTTTTAGCAAAGAAACTTTTGAAAAGGAACTCGCAGAAGGCAAAATAGTGTTTTCTGCTGACGAAAAGAGAATTATTAGAAAAATTTATTTGTGCGATCAAGTGGGAAGAGTTCCAGATACAATCTGGTTGTCAGCAGAAGTAGGAGATACGCGAGAAGCCAAAAATGAAGTAAAAGCATTGTTTCCTAATGATGCTTTTTCAACGCCTAAGCCGGAACGTTTGATTGAACGTGTGTTAACGCTTGCTTCCCAGACGGGAGATTACATTTTGGATTCTTTTTTAGGATCTGGAACGACTGCGGCAGTAGCTCATAAAATGGGGCGCAAGTATATTGGAATTGAGATGGGAGAACATTGTTATACTCATTGTAAAGTAAGACTCGATAAAGTCATTGATGGCGAACAAGGTGGCATTAGTAAGGCTGTCGACTGGCAAGGTGGGGGCGGATATCATTTCTATGAACTGGCCCCGAGTTTACTTGTAAAAAACAAAAAGTTACCGTTATATCAAATTAACCCAGAATATACATTTGAAATGCTTTGCGAGGCTGTTTGCAAATTGGAAGGATTCCATTATAAGCCGAATGGAAACTTTCACGGATATTCTTCAGAAAGACGCTTTATTCATATTACAAAAGAATTTATAAATGCCGAATATATTAAAGCTGTGGCAACTTCACTGGGCGAGAACCAATCCCTTCTAATTTATGGGACAAGAATTCAGTCCGACTTACGGCTGCCAGATAATATAGAAGTTAAAAGGATTCCGAAAGATCTTCTTGACAAATGCGATTTTGAAAGTGAGGTGCGATGAATGTCAGATATTGTAAATGAAATAGGTTATGCGATGAGTTTACGCGCCCCGCAGAAGGAAGCGCTTTCCTATCTTGATGCTATCAGCTCCCATTGCGACTATCAAAAAAATAGCAAGGCTGAGATAGAGACAATGGCCTCTGAGTATTGCGAAAAGCAGCGCAAGATTAAGGTTGATGACAAGCTAGATTTCCCTTCTTTTTGTTATGCGATGGCTACCGGTATTGGTAAAACTCGTTTAATGGGAGCATGCATTTACTATTTACACAAAGTCAAAGGATATAAGCATTTCTTCATTTTGGCACCAGGGAATACCATTTACGAAAAATTACGCAAAGAATCCTGCCCAAGTCATCCGAAGTATTTCTTTAAGGGGTTGGAAGCGGAAATGGGAAAGCCTCGCATTTTCGATGGAGAAAACTATACATCATATAATCCGCGGGGGTATCAACTTTCTATAGATAAAGTCTCTGAAATTGAGATATTTATCTTTAATATTGGAAAAATATTTGACAGTAAAAGAGATATGCAGTTCAATTTTCACAAATTTAAAGAGACGCTTGGAACATCGTTTTCCGATATTCTTGCCGGCTTTGCCGACCTTGTTATTTGTATGGATGAGGCTCATCGTTATTATGCACCGGCTTCTATGAGAGCAATCAATTATTTGAAACCGGTTCTGGGACTGGAGTTCACTGCGACACCTAAATCACCAAATAATGTTATCTATGCCTATGATGTTGCACGCGGCGCTGTGGAGGGGTACTTGAAAACGCCCGTAGTAACCGGCCGTTCAAATACAGCAGGCTACAGCGCACAAGATATTGAGGAGATGAAAATTCGTGACGGGTTAACATTGCATGAACATCGAAAAGCTGTTTTAAAACAATATTGTTCCGACAATAATCTTTCGTATGTGAAACCGATTGTGCTGATTGCTTGCCGCGACACCTCCCATGCAAAAGACATTCGCGCTATGATAGATAATATCAATTTCCAAAACGGCAAGTATCATGGAAAAGTAATTGAAATTCACTCTAATATGAAGGGCGAAGAAACCGAAGAAAATGTTCGGTTACTCTTGTCAATTGAAAGTGCATCAAACCCTGTTGAAATTGTATTACATGTGTACAAATTGAAAGAAGGGTGGGATGTCAATAACCTATTTACTATTATTCCCTTAAATGCAGCCAAAAGCGACATCCTTGCAATGCAAACTATCGGCCGTGGGCTTCGGTTACCATTTGGCCAGAGAACCGGCAATGAGGATATTGATACCCTAGATATTGTTGCTCACGATCATTATCGTGAACTTGTTGATGAAATCAAGAGCAGTGATGTTTTTCGTTATCGAGATCTAGATAAAGCGGGGGTGGAAGAAACTGATTCGGTTGATATTAATAGCCCTATATCGGAAAATCAACTGTCTTTGTTTGACTTTGCCGTCACGGACTCGGGAATGAAGTCTTTTGCAGATGTAGAAGACCCTAAAACGCAAGAGAGTTTGTACGCTTCGTATTTGAAAACTTTTGGTGCTGTACGGGAACGGGTAAAACCGAAAGAAGATAATCAGCTGTCTCTTTTTTCTGAAGTTGAGGATTCTGCAGGTTTGCCGTCGATAAATGCCAACGATGGAGATGGCGTTTTACAATCGAAAGCAAATGGCAGCCAGCCAATGACAAAAAATGAATTCGTTCAGAAAATTAAAGATTATTCAGCGCGGGCAATTTCAGTTCCCAAAATTCTGGTGCAAACGACATCTACCGTACATTTCAACCATTTTGCTGTAAAACGGACGATTCAGGACTTTGAAGTTGCAATGGCGAAGATTGAACGTTTTGATGCCATCAATCAAGCAATGTTGTCCTCGGTGGATGCTCAAATTCTCGAGGTGGACGATTCTCTTAATACTCTTGCTTGTATGCTGTTGGATTCTATCAGCGAATTGTCATATGACGATGCGGATTTTATTATTGATATTGTTGATCAATATCTCTCTCAAATTGAGGGCAGTGAAGAAGATAAACGCAAGATTGTACGTCGTTATGCAAAAATCATAGTGGACGATATTCGAAAACAGATTTACGCACATATGGAGCGTAAAACATACGATGTTCACTTGATTCAGAAGGATCTAATTCTTTTCAAGAAATTTGTAAAGAGCATCAAGAAAGATGGCCAAGTAAAATTTGATAAGCCTTTTTATGATAAGAGCAATATCAAAAGATATCTGTTTACGGGTTATAAAAAATCCTATTATCCGGAAAATGCATTTGATAGCGATACTGAGCGGCTTTTCTCCGTTATATTGGAGGAGGATCCGGAGGTTCTTCGCTGGATAAAACCGCCGTTGAATCAATTAGGCTTGTTTTGGCAGGCGGGGCAACAATATAACCCTGATTTCTTAGTTGAAACAAAGACTGGAAAGTATATGGTTGAGGTTAAAGCGGCAAATGAAGTAACGGCAGATGAAGTAATTGCTAAGGCACGAGAAGGCATTAAATGGTGCCGCTTTGCATCAACGGCGGATCCGGACCGTAAAAAATGGGAGTATAAACTCATTTCTGATGACAACATTCAGCTTGGTAATACTTGTAGATATACACTCGGTACGGCTCACGCCGTGAAGGAGGAGGCATAATGGCTGATAGATTTAAGTACTCAGAGGTCAGACAGAAAATTATTGATGCTATAAGGACTGATCTCATCGGTCCCAGAGATAAGGAAGAAGTGCTGGAAGAAAATCCTCGCTATGCCTATCTCGTAGGAATGCTCGATATTCAGAGCGACAATGAAGAGTATTCCGGTGCCGGTGAGCAGGAAGTTGATGCTGACATGGCATTTGAAGACGGTGAGGATTTTACTGCCGGTGAAGATGATGATAATGAGCCAATTTCCACGACACATTTTCAGTTGCCGTCTTCTATAGGGATCAGTTTCTATATCAAAAGTGATGCCGAGAGAATCAATTTGGATGTGACTTGGGGAGACTATGTGCGGTCTTCTAAAAAAGACACGGACAAAGATGAGAAGGAACACAGCCGTGCCATATATACCCGTCAGCCAATGAAGGAGACCGTCCGTGTTATCTTTGGCGACTTTGGACGCACAAAGGATTACCAGCTTGTATGCGATTCTAATGTCCATGTCCATGTGTCCCGTATTCCTCTTAAGGGAGGATATTCCCTTGTTACTGCGTATGTCATCAACAAGAGAAAGAATTCTGTAAATAGCACAGAAGCCATAATGTTTCAAGTTGAACTCAAGGCGTATGCGGAGGATGGTTCGGCGGTATTTATTGCTGAGCATATTTGCAGGGAAATTCTCGCATCGGACGAGTTCTATTTCGAACAGCGTCCTATCATGGGACGAGGCCGTGGTTGCGCGGCAGTATGGGAACCGCCGGTTGACGGCAGAACAACCTGCGTGAGATCGGCTTTTATACCTGAGTATGAGTTTCCAGGAGTTAGCGCGGCGTTAGACGGCTTTGACAGATATTTTTTCTCGACATTTACAATGTCGGCAAAGTCAAAAAAAGAAGAAACAATAGGGAAACTTAATACGCTTGCAGATTCTTATGAGAACTGGATAAATAACACTCTGCTTGGAAACATCAGAATGAGTAATCCCGGTTTCAAAGATAAAATCGGGAATAAAGTCATTGAACGGTGTCAAGATGCTCTAAGCCGCATTCGCGAAGGAATACATATCATTGAAACAGATGCTACTTCATTTGAGGCTTTCTGCTTTATGAATCGTGTAATCTTTTTGCAGAACAGTATCAAAGGCTATGCGAAAAAGCACGGGACCGGTACGGAGTGTAATTTCCGGGATTTTATTAATCCGAAGAATCCGGATAATAATTTTGGATGGCGCCCCTTCCAGATTGCCTTTATTTTGATGAATCTTGCGGGAATCGTTGATCCGAAACATAAAGACCGTGAGGTTGTCGATCTGCTTTACTTTCCTACAGGCGGTGGCAAGACTGAGGCCTACCTTGGTCTTATGGCATTCGTTATCGCCAACAGACGTCTCAGGGCGTCTGATGGAGAAGAATACAATCGGGATGGTGGCGTGACTGTTATGCTCCGATACACACTCCGATTGCTTACCACGCAGCAGAGAGACCGTATTACAAAAATGGTACTTGCGGCAGAAATGATCAGGCGGCAGGCATACCCTCAGTTTGGCAAAGAGCCTATCAGCATAGGTTTCTGGGTAGGAGGCGGAGTAACGCCCAACAAGTTTGATGAGTTTACTGAAAAGGCTGATAATCCGCAAGCGGCAAGAAGCGCAAGAAACCATGTCTATAAGCAGCTTCTTACTTGCCCGTTCTGCGGAAAGCCTCTCAAGGAAGAGAACTTTAACATTGATACGGACAAGAAGTCCATCGAGATTTTCTGCTCTGATCGGGACTGCCAGTTTTACAGATACAAAAATGACAGGATCCCGATTCCGGTTTATCTTGTCGATGAAGAAATATACGCCAAGTGCCCGACTATTATTCTGTCGACCGTTGATAAATTTGCTCGCCTGCCGTGGGATGTGAATACGAATGCACTCTTTGGTCGAGTGGATAGAAAATGCAGCAGGGATGGTTATGTTGCGATTGGAGCAGAACACGGCCGCCACAATAAAACAGATTCTTTGCCGGCATCAACATTGGTAAACATCAGACCGTTCCTGCCGCCGGAACTGATTATTCAAGACGAGTTGCATCTTATCACGGGACCGCTTGGTACGGTTTACGGTGCTTATGAAACGATTATCGAGGATATGTGTATCCACGATGGCATCAAGCCAAAGTATGTCGTTTCAACCGCAACAATCAAAAATGCAGAGGCTCAAACAAAGTGCCTGTATGCAAGAAAGAATACGACGCAATTTCCTCCGAACGGATTTGAAATCGGCGACAGTTTCTTTATCAGGGAGATTCCTGTTGATAGTAATCCGTTCCGAAAATATGTAGGTGTTTGCGCTCCGGGACAATCCGTAAAGACAGCATTGCTCCGTGTATATGCAATCATCCTTCAGGCGGCTTATACTTACTCGCTCCAAGCTGAATATAAGGAGGTTATCGATCCATATTATTCTTTGGTTGGGTACTTCAACAGTATTCGAGAGCTTGGCGGTGCCGTCAGACTTCTGCAGGACGACATTCCGAAAAGAATCCATCGCATCAAGAATAAATACGGCTTGGATAAGCAGCGGTATCTTAATCACAATGTGGAGATCACATCTCGAATGTCATCCTACAAAATACCGGAAAAACTGAATCAGCTTGAAATCACTTGTGACTCAAAAGAATGCTTGGATACCGCCATAGCCACTAATATGATTGCCGTTGGTATGGATGTCGACCGACTTGGGTTGATGGTTGTGACTGGTCAGCCGAAACAAAACTCAGAGTATATACAGGCAACGAGCCGTATTGGGCGTGCTTTTCCCGGTTTGGTTGTTACTTTGTATAATGCGTATCGACCTCGGGACTTGTCGCATTATGAGAATTTCACTGGATACCACTCTCAACTGTATAGGTTTGTTGAGGGAACAACAGCTACGCCATTTTCCGCAAGAGCACGAGATCGCGTGATGCACGCGTTGGTTATTTCCGCAATCAGGCTGAATTTCCCTAACATGGCAAACAATTCTGATGCGGCGGCTATAGGTTCGCTGACAAAAGAACAACTCGATTCTGTAAAGCGCCTGATTATCGACCGCCTTAACATTATCAAGCCATCTGTACGGGCTGATGCCGAGGAAGAAATAGACAGGTTTATTGATTGGTGGAAATTGCAAGCAGCGCAGACAAAACCTCTTCGCTACTATGTTGTTGGCACAGAAAGATACAACAGACTAATGAATCCGTATGATCAGCCGCATGATGAAAACGAGAAAGCGACTCTACGCTCCATGCGTGAGGTCGAAAGCTCTGCGAATATGTTCT
>UMBT01038275.1_pt1 | contig 13141 bp, 9 predicted proteins | sample 1964001 | NCBI WGS metagenome assembly UMBT01 (sample SAMEA4835945, study PRJEB28245) | human gut metagenome | biome: gut microbiome; material: fecal sample | place: Denmark | collected 2008
CGGGACGGCGGAAAGTGCTTTGAATCTTTCCGTGGCGCTGCGTGTCCGGGATCTATGCGCTTTTCTTGGCGTTGATACCGTTATGACGCGCGATACCGAGGAGATCACCTATCCGTCGGAGGCAAAAACCATTGCCGCCATGAAAAAATGGGATACACGGCGGCGGGTAGAGATCGCCGAAAGCGTGGATTCTCCGGTTTTTTTGAGCATCCATCAGAACATTTATCCCTCATCCGGGCCGCACGGCTCCCAGGTTTTATACGCGCAGAATGAACCCAGCCGCGCTTTGGCCGAGCTCATCCAATCCCGGCTCACCGCGGCGCTGCTGCCGGAAAACCGGCGCGTCCCGGTGCCGGCAGGGAAGGACATTTACATTATGTCCCACGTTCAATGTACCGCCGTGCTGGTCGAGTGCGGATTCCTGTCGCATCCGCAGGAGCTATCGCTTCTGCAAAGCGCGGACTATCAGAAAAAGATCGCGTCCGTCTTGACGGCGTGCTATCTCCAGTTTACAGAGAAAGGCGTTTTATGAAAGCCAAAAGTGTGTTTTTCTGCACGGAATGCGGCAATGAAACCGGAAAATGGTTCGGCCGCTGCCCGGCGTGCGGCGCGTGGAACACGATCGTGGAAGCACCCTCCGCACCGTCCGGCAATGCTGCGGCAAAAAGCGCCGCCGTAAAGATCGCCGGAACGCGCCGGAGCGTCCCGAAGCCCGTTGCACAGCTTGACGACGAGGAAGAAATTCGTTTTTCCACCGGCATGGCGGAAATGGACCGCGTTCTCGGCGGCGGCGCTGTTCGCGGCTCGCTCGTACTGGTCGGCGGCGCGCCCGGTATCGGAAAATCCACGCTGCTTCTGCAAATATGCGGCAATATCCCGGACGCGAAGATCCTGTATGTGACCGGGGAGGAAAGCCAGCGCCAGCTCAAAATGCGCTCGCAGCGGCTCGGCGTATCGAGTGACGATCTTTTCGTCCTTGCAGAAACGGATATCAACGCCGTTACACAGAGCGTGGAGGATCTGAAACCGGATATTCTGATCATTGACTCGGTACAAACGATGTACAATAACGACATCGCCTCCGCGCCCGGCAGCATCGGCCAGGTGAAGGACTGCACCATGGCGGTGATGCAGCTTGCTAAAACCATGAATATCACCGCGTTTGTCATCGGCCACGTCAATAAGGAAGGCGCGATCGCCGGACCGAAGGTTCTGGAGCACATGGTGGACTGCGTGCTGTATTTTGAAGGCGACCGTTCGCTCAATTACCGCATTCTGCGCGCCGCAAAAAACCGTTTCGGTTCCACAAACGAGATCGGCGTATTTGAAATGTGCGATACGGGGCTGCGTGAAGTTCCGAATCCGTCCGAGGTCATGCTGTCCGGCCGTCCGGTCAACGCGCCCGGTACATGCGTTTCCTGTGTGATGCAGGGCTCGCGGCCGATCCTCGCCGAGGTTCAGGCGCTGCTTTCGCCGTCGAATGCTAATCAGTCCCGCCGCACGGCAAACGGCGTGGACTTCAACCGGCTGATGCTTTTGCTTGCCGTACTGGAAAAACGCGGCGGCGTGCACGTCGCCGGGTGCGACTCCTATGTAAATGTTGTCGGCGGTCTGGAGCTGGACGAGCCCGCGGCGGACCTTGCCATCGCGCTGGCCATTGCGTCCAGTCTGCGGGACAAGCCTATCGGGGAAGATCTTGCCGCGATCGGCGAAATCGGACTTACAGGAGAAATTCGATCCGTTCCGTCGATCAATCAACGCCTGCAGGAGCTTGCACGGCTTGGATTCAAGCGCTGCGTTATACCGGCGCATTGCAAGGATGACATAAAGCTCCCAAAGGACATGAAGCTGTTGCCGGCAAAAAACGTCCGCGATGCCGTTACCGCCATATTCATTTAAAAAGCGTTCCCCTAAATTAAACAAAATCTTTATTTTGTTTAATTTTATGTATAGCCGGAAATGCCTTCCCTTGTCCGGCGGTTTTCTGCTGTGAGGTTCATCTATGGACTACCGCTATGAAGCGCCCCCCGTTCTGCGGGACTATTTAATATACCATGAAACGATCAAGGGTCACTCCCGCGCTACGGTCGATGAGTATTTTCTCGATCTGCGGAATTTCTTCCGCTTTTTGAAGATCGAGCGCGGGCTCGTTCCCCGTGCCGCGGAGCTTTCCGAAGTTTCGATCCTCGATGTGGATCTGGACTTTGTCTCCCGCGTTACGCTTGCGGAGGTTTATGATTATCTGGCGTTTCTTTCCCGCGACAAAGCCAAATTCACCCGCGCCCGCAGCGAGGAATTTGGCCTAAACGCCGCGTCCCGCGCCCGAAAGGTCTCCAGTATCCGCGGCTTTTATAAGTATCTCACGACAAAAGCCAAGCTCCTTGACGAGAACCCTTTGCAGGATCTTGACTCCCCGCGTTCCAAGCGCTCTCTCCCCCGCTATCTGACGCTGGAGGAAAGCGAGCGTTTACTAAACAGCGTGGACGGGATGCACAAGGAGCGCGATTTCTGCATTTTAACGATATTCCTCAACTGTGGCCTCCGTATTTCCGAAATTTCCGGGATGAATCTCTCAGACATTCGGAGCGATCATATCCGCGTGCTCGGCAAGGGCAACAAAGAGCGCGTCGTCTATCTCAACGACGCCACGGCGCAGGCGATCAACGATTATCTGATCGTCCGCCGGGATATTGCCGCCGTTGATCGGAACGCTTTGTTCCTTTCCAGCCGCCGCACGCGCATTACCCGCGAAGCGTTGCACGCCATGGTGAAGAAATCTCTCCTGCGTGCCGGTCTGGACGCCGACAAGTATTCCGCACACAAGCTGCGCCACACGGCGGCAACGCTGATGCTCTCGAACGGTGTGGACGTGCGTACATTGCAGGAGCTTCTGGGCCATGAAAATCTGAACACCACACAGATCTATACGCATGTGGATAATTCCGAGCTGCGCATTGCGGCGCAGGCCAATCCTCTCGGCAAATTTTCCCCGGAGAAATCCGATAAATAGATAACGCATTACGGAGAGTTGTACATCTATGGTCTTTTCAAGCATTCTTTTCCTGTTTGTTTATCTGCCGGTCGTGCTGGCGGTATATTATATCGTGCCGGCGCGGTATCGGAATCTCTGGCTTTTTATCGTAAATCTCGTGTTTTACGGCTGGGGCGAGCCGGTGTACATCCTGCTGATGGTATTCTCCATCGCGCTGAACTATGCTGCCGGACTCCTCATCGCCCGCTATAGGCTGACCGACGATAAAAAAGCGCGGGCCGTTCTGACGGTCAATACCGTTGTCAACCTCGCGCTGCTCATTTTCTTCAAATACTTCGATCTGCTTGCCGCGACGCTCAGCCGCATTCCCGGCATAAGCATCCCCGCGCTCGGGCTCACGCTGCCGATCGGCATTTCCTTCTACACGTTCCAGACGATGTCCTATCCGATCGACGTTTACCGAGGCGACACGGAGGAACAGAAAAACTTTATCCGCTTCGGCACATTTGTCGCGCTCTTCCCACAGCTGATCGCCGGGCCGATCGTCCGGTATAAGGACGTGGCCTCCCAGCTTGGCACGCGGCGTCTCAGCTCCGAACAGTTTTCCTCCGGCGTGCAGCGGTTCGCCATTGGTCTCGGGAAGAAGGTACTGCTCGCCAACAACATCGGCGCGCTCTGGGATATCTATGCCGCTGCTCCGGAGCTGAGCTTTGCCGGAGCGTGGCTCGGCGCGCTCGCCTTTTCTCTCCAGCTCTACTTTGATTTTTCCGGCTACTCGGATATGGCCATCGGTCTCGGGCGGATGCTCGGCTTTGAGTTTCTGGAGAACTTCAATTATCCGTACATCTCGAAGAGCGTCACGGAATTCTGGCGGCGCTGGCATATGTCGCTCGGCACATGGTTCCGTGATTATCTCTATATCCCCCTCGGCGGCAATCGCCGCGGCCTGCCCCGGCAGATATTGAATATTCTCATCGTCTGGGCCCTCACCGGCCTCTGGCACGGCGCAAACTGGACATTTCTGCTTTGGGGACTGTACTATGCGGTGTTTCTGATTCTGGAAAAGGTTTTTCTTCTCAAAAAACTCGAAAAAGTGCCGGTTCTGGCGCACATCTACGCGCTGCTCGTTGCCGTCGTCGGATGGATGCTCTTCCAGCTCAACTCCGTCGGCGAGGTCGTGCACTATTGGGGGGCGATGTTCGGCGCAAGCGGCGCTGCGGCCACGGCAGCCGACGCATTTTACGCGCGAAGCTATGCCGTCATTCTTTTTATCGCAGCCATCGCAGCGACACCCGTCCCCAAAAAGCTCTTTCAGCGTATTCCGCAGAGAGTACAAAATGTACTCACGCCGGTGCTTGTCGCGCTTTGTCTGGTGATCTCTACGGCATATCTCGTGGACGCGACGTACAATCCGTTCCTGTACTTCCGGTTCTGACGGAAGGAGGCCAAAATTGATGTCAAAAACGACCAATCGAATTATTACCGCCCTCTTTTCCGTGTTCATCGGCGGGTTTTTCCTGCTGAATCTGCTTCTGCCGGACAAGGACTTTTCGGAAAAGGAAAACCGGCAGCTGCAGACGCTGCCGAAATTCAGCTTCTCTGCCCTTTTCTCCGGCTCTTTTGCCACTCGTTTTGAATCTTATTGCAGCGACCAATTTGCCGGACGTGACACATGGATCGAAACAAAAGCGGGCGCAGAGCTTGCGCAGGGAAAGCGGCAGAATAACGGCGTGTTTCTCTGCGACGGCGGCCGTCTGATCGAGCCGTTCGACGCGCCGGAGGAAGACGCACTCGCACGCGCCGTGCAGGCAGCGGATTTACTCACGGACACCGGTGTTCCGGTCTCGCTCGCCTTGATCCCCACGACGGCACAGCTTTATGCGGACATCCTGCCGGACGGTGCTCCGAACGACGATCAGCAAGCGGTGATCAACAGCGCCTATGCGCAGACGGCTCTGGAAACGATCGATCTTTCCTCCACTCTCACGGCACACAGCAGCGAATACATTTTCTATCGCACCGACCACCACTGGACGTCCCTCGGCGCCTATTATGCCGCCAATGCCCTGCGTTCCTCCTGGGGCTTGCCGGAGATCGATAAAGATACACTCACACAGGAAACCGTCTCCGAGGACTTCTGCGGAACATTCTATTCCTCCTCCGGCTTTTTCTGGATCGCTCCGGACGAGATGGAAACGCTGACCGCAGCGCCGGAGAAATCGTCCGTTACCCGATACGAAACAAACGGGACCGAAGAGACGCTGCCGCTCTACAATTATGACAAGCTCACGATCAAGGACAAATATACCTTCTTCCTCGGCGGGAACATTCCCCGCGCCGTTGTGGATACCGGGACGGAAAATGCCCCTTCCCTGCTCATTCTGCGCGATTCCTACGCCGATTCGCTCGTGCCGTTCCTTACAGATGCCTTTTCTGAGATCCACTTGATCGATCTCCGGTATTATACCGGCTCCGTCAAGGAATATATTGCAGAAAATGCCATCGACCGGGTGCTTTTGCTCTACAGTACCGACAACTTCTGCTCCGATTCCAGCTTCCGAATTTTTTAAAGTCAATGCATATGAAAATGCGGCAGCGATCCCATCGAGATCGCTGCCGCATTGCATCTTTTTGTCGGTCAGACCGCGCCGAAGAAAAGCTGCCCACACGGGAGTACATATTCAAGGAACTGCGCGTAGAGCCGCGGCATCGGAAGCCCCGAGGCCGCCGGATACATGAGGACAAAATACGCAGCGGCGACGCTGAGCCAGATCCACTTGACCTTTCCGGACACTTCCCCGCTCTCTTCCATGTGCTGCAAAAACAGAATGGCGGCAAGCACGACAAACGGGAACGTGGTAAAGAAATGATACTGGAACGTGCAGCGCGGCACGAGCGTCCACGGCAGATAGTTTGCCGCAATCGCAATGAGCAGGATATATCCGGCCTGCTTCCAATGTGCAGACTCTTTCTTTGTCCGACGGAACAATGCTTCTACGGCCAGCAGAATGGTTCCGATAGCGGAGACCCACCACACAGCCGGGCTGCCGGTTGAAGAGATGCTGGAAACACGGTTTTCTCCAAGCGACCGGAAGTAAAACCACACGGAGCGGGATGTGAACGGCCATTCATACCATGCAGACTGACAGGTGTGCGTTGCGGTCAGATCGTGATGGTAATGATACATGGACTCCTGCTGCTGCAGCACAAGCGCTATGCTGCCGACGCCGTTCGGCTTTGTAGCTTCATAGCGGAAAAACGGAATATACGAAAGATAATAAATGAGCGCCGGGATCGCGAGGAAGAACACGCAGCAGAAACCGACTGTCGCCCATGTCCTGCGCCAGAACTCCCTGCGCGCCGCAGTATCCTTCCGGCAGGCAATACCGGCGCGTATCATGTGCGCGAAGAACATCACGGCGAGCCCGGCTCCGGCGTACAGACCCGTCCATTTGGATGCCACGCCGAGACCGAAGCTTACGCCGCACGCGCCGAGCGGAAGAAAGAGTTTTTTGAGCGGCTCTGTCATGTAATCCATCTGGATATAGTCTGTCATGAACAGAACCATGAGCAGAATGAAAAACAGGATGAACACATCGACCGTGGCAATACGCGTCTGTGTAAAGTGCATCGTGTCCAGCGCAAGGAGCGCCGCGGCCAGAAACGCCAGATCTCTCCGGCGGAACAGCCGCTTTGCCAGCGTAAAAAACACCGGCAGCATTGCCGCGCCGAAAAGCGCCGGAACGACGCGCCACCCGAACGGCTTCATGCCGAAGATCACAACGCCGAGCATGATGAGGATCTTGCCGAGCGGCGGGTGTGTCCATTCGTATACGCTCATCGTATGGAGAAACTCATACGCCGTGCGGGCATGGTAGATCTCGTCAAAGTACATGCCGTTCAGATAGCTTGGCTCATCCGGTACCGTGTCCGGCTCATCGAGAAGCGCCGCGCCCTCTGTTGTTCCGGCGGCGATCACAGCCGGAAGGCGATTGCCGCCGGCATCGAAGAAGGCGATCTCGTTGAGAGAAACCTTTCCCGCCGTGCATTGCAGTGTTATATACCGCGTGTGCATGGCGGCGGTCTGCGTGCGCCAGGTAAACATGGTCGCGTATTTCTGCGTATACTCCGCCGTGGAGCCGTCGTCGCCGGTGAACACCGCCGAGCCCTCGGCAATGTTCCCGTTCGTCCATATTTCGGCAACATCATATTCCGCACCGAGATCGATGCGTACTGCCGCACCGCTCTGCGCAGTCCACACGCTCGTCGGGAACGAGAGCGTGCCGAGATTCAGAAGCGTGAATACCGTATAAATGAGCGTCAGCGCCCACATCAGGCGCTTATCTCCACGGTCCAAGCGGGTACTGCGCTCCTTGGAAGAAAAAATTTCCTGCACGGCTCGTCACCTCCGATCCTTCTGCCCGAAACCGCGTTCCAGACAGACCTTGGCTGTATAGAAAAACATCAATACTTCAAAAAGCGAGCATACGCCGATCACGATCTGGTGCTGCTGCGTGCCGCGGACGGCTGCCGAGGCAGCGTTGGATACAACGTACATCGCCGTCGTCTCGTTGAGCGCAAGAACAACGCTCAAAAGCATGGACGAAGCGAGAAGCCTCTTATCCCGTGTGGCAGCATAAGCGAATGCCAGCAGCGCCATCACGGGGAACACATACCGCTCATGCATATAGTGGCCAAACGTGAAGATCATGAACATGCAGAACGCCGCAGGGATCAGCAGCCGCTCGGGACGAGCGCGAAGCGTATCTCCGCCTTCTCTCCGGCGCGAAATGACCTGCATCGCAATGGAAAGCACGACAGCAAGCACGATCATGACCATGCCGAAGGCTTTGTACGAGATCCCCGGCACAAGGGAAAGCTCGGCGGATTTCCAGTTCCCGCCGCAGAGCGCAAGGAAATTGTACGCCTCCACGCTCGCATAATCGTACCCGCCCGCGGAATTCAAAAACCGTCCGACGACCCAGAAAAGTCCCTGATCGCCCCGGAACGGAAGCGAAACGGCGAAGATGACGAGAAGCGCCGCCGCAACGCCGCCGACCGTGTGCAGAGCATCCTCCTTTTTCCGGATGGAAAGGAGATACTCCGCCGCAAGCACAGGACCATAGATAAGCGCCTGCCACTTTGTCATAATAGCAAGGCCGTAGATCGCTCCGGCGGAAATGCGGCGTCCCTCGAAAAGTTCGGAAAAGCTCAAAAGGAGCAGCAGCGTTAAAATCGAGTCGATCTGCCCCCAGGCGCCGGAGAGAATGACCGCGGCGGGGTTAAAGACCGCCAGACCGCCGAGATACAGACACGCGCTTTCGGAAAAGCCCCGCTTGCGGGCAAAGCGCATGAGAAGGATCGCGATGCCGACATCCGCGGCATAGGCCGGGAGCATATAGGCAAACACCGCCGCAGCAGATCCGGAAGGAATACGGAAAAGGTCCAGCAGCCAAGTGACAGCAGCGAGAACGAGCATATATCCCGGCGGATAATCGTACCACTCGTGGCCGGGTGCGGTATAAAACTGTGCGGTGCCGTTCTGCACGATATCGCGTCCCCATGCCTGCCAGCAGGTTATATCGTAATCATGGCCGCCGAACAAAAGCGTGAGAACCAGACGAAGCGCCGCGCCGGTCAGGACAAGGAGAATGAAGCAGCGTTTTACCGTTTTCGGGTCTGCGGAAAGCGAATAAAAACGCTCGCGATTCCGGTAAAAGCCCCAGAGGAGGACGCACGCGAGGACGATGGCGCAGACGATAAACAGATGCAGATACGACCGGAGACGGATCGCACGGGCCTCGTCCGATTCGTTGACGGATTTTACGGCCGGCTGCGCCGGTTCATCGAGCGAGACCGCCGACGCTATCTCCTCCGGATCGTTGGTCTGGACAAGCTCCGCTGCACGGAATCGCGCTGTACCGGCGGATGTCTCACTGTAGGAGCCGAGCCGGAGGGCGAAATTGATATAGCTCTGCTTTGCGCCGGTACGGACGATCAATGTTTCGCGCGTCCAGTCAAAGCTGCCGGTACGTCCGGCACTGACGGCATAAGAGCCGTCAAGCGTGTAATTATCGACCGAAAGACACACGCCGCGCCCGCCATGGACGCCCTCGGCAGAGATTTCCGCCGAAAGGCGGTATACCGTATTCGGCTCGACTTGGACCATTTGACAGACGCGCACATCGTTTTCCGCAGCGGAAGCAATGACAAGTGCGCCATTCTGCGTATAAACGGAATAATTCTCCGCTTCGTATGCCACGGTATCCCACCCGTCCGGAAGCTCCGGCAAAGAGAAATCCGCATTGGATAAAAGTGAGCCGTCGGCAAAGGCGGCGCTTTGCAGCACCACGCAGAGGATCAATAGAAGTATTAGAGAAAGAATCGGTTTTCGCCGCTTCATGGAATGGCCTCCCGAAAGGACTGTTTCTTGAATTATTGATTAATTGCATTTTAACACAGAGCGTCCGCTATTGCAAACGGGTCATAATCCGGTATAATAGGATTATATCCACAAGAAAAAGGATGACAACGGTATGCTTGGAATTTTATGGTTTTTCCTGTGGCAAAGCGCTGGGATCGCCGTTTCGTATTATCTGTTTCCCGAAAAGAGGATCGCTGTCCGGCTCTGGCTCGGCAGCGTGATCGGAACGCTTCTCTCCATGTGGGCGCCGATCCCGTTTGCGTTCCTCCGGGGTTTCGGCATCACGGCGCACATCGCCGCGGCGATCTTTGCCTTGGCGCTGCACGCGCTGTGGTTCGCGCGGCGGGGAAAAGCCGTTCCCTGCGCGGAGGATGCCGCGATAGACCGCCCTCTCCCCTATCTGCTTGTTCCCTTTATGGTGCTTGCGATCTATCTTGTAGGCTCGCATACGCTGCAAAACGTGGACGGAGCGCTCTACACCGGACAGTGCACCTACGGCGATATGGCGATGCATTTGAGCTTCATCACATCCATCGCCGGGCAGCAATCGTTCCCGCCGGAGTATAATCTTCTTCCCGGAACGCCGGTGAGCTATCCGTTCCTCTGTGACAGCGTCTCCTCAAGCCTGTACCTTCTCGGAACGCCGCTTCGCTGGGCGTATATGATCCCGATGTTCTTTGCCTTTGCACAGGTGTTCTGCGGCGTATGGTTTCTTGCCCGGGAATTTTGCCGGAGAAAGTACGCGCCGGTGCTCGCTTTTCTGCTCTTCTTCCTCAACGGCGGGCTCGGCATGATTTATTTTCTCAACGGTGAGTACTCCCTGCATGATCTCTTCACCGCGTTTTACAAAACGCCTACGAATCTCACCGAAAAGGGCATGCGCTGGGTCAACGTCATCGCGGACATGCTGCTGCCGCAGCGGGCGACGCTCTTCGGCTGGGCGGCGCTGTTCGCTGTTTTGTACCTGCTTTTCCGGGCGGTATTTCGCGGCGATATGCGGCTGTATCTCCCAGCGGGCATTCTCGGCGGGCTTTTTCCGATGGTCCACACGCATTCCTACTTTGCCCTTGGCCTGATGGCGGCATGCTGGCTCGTGTATTCCGCTGTGCGTGACCGGTTTTCCCGCGAATGGTTTCTCCGTTGGCTCCGGTTTGGGCTTCCGGCGGTACTGCTGGCGCTGCCGCAGCTCTTTCTCTGGACATTTCCTTCCGTCGGCGGAAATGAACACTTCGTCCGTGTCGTGATCGACTGGGTGAATAACGGAAAAGAGCCCTGGCTCTGGTTCTGGATCAAAAATGTCGGACTCGTATTCGTTCTGACGCCGTTTGCTTTCTTTGCTGTTTCTAAGGAGCAGCGCGCGGCGTTCTCCGGCGCGGTATTTATTTTCGTTGTGTGCGAGCTGCTCGTATTTCAGCCGAACGAATACGATAACAACAAGCTCCTGTACGTTGCCTATGCATTCGGATGCTTTGTGTGCGCCGACGCGCTGGCCGGATGGCTCGGACAGCTCCGGAGCCCGGCAGCGCAGGGCGTGCTTCTTGCTCTCACACTCTTTATCAGCACCAATGCCGCCGTGTTTACCCTTGGACGTGAGGTTGCCTCCGGTATCCCGAAATACGGTTATGAGCTTTTCTCCCGCGATGAGGCCGCCGCGGCGGAGTACATTATTGAGAACACTGAGCCGGACGCTCTTTTCCTGACAAGGGATAACCACGACAACACTGTAGCAACCCTCACCGGGCGGAACATCGTCTGCGGAAGCGGCTCCTATCTCTATTTCCACGGCCTGAATTATCAGGGGCAGCAGTGGCTTGCCGAACAGATGCTCACTGACGCGGAGGTGTTTGAAGCAAACCGCGAAAGCGAAGGACTGGACTATGTGTACATCGGCTACCATGAGCGCGCGCTCGCCGGTATTATCACCGATTATCTGACGGAAAATTATCCCATTGCGTTCTCTGCCGGAGCGATCACGATCTATGATCTCCACGCGGACGCGATAGACTGAACGGCCGTCCGGCAGCAAAGCATTTGTATCTTTTTCGCATATACAAAAACCGCCCGCGGTACCTGCCGCGGGCGGTTTGATACATTTCAGAGAACGAAGCTCTCCAACTGTGCCTTCGGCACAAAGCCGACGGAGGTTTTGACGGCTTCGCCGTTTTTGAAGAGGATGAGCGTCGGGATGCTCGATACGCCGAAGCGCATGGCAAGATCCATTTCCTCATCCACATTGACCTTGCCGACCTTCACTTCGGCATGCTCGTCCGCAAACTCGTGCAGCACGGGCGCGAGCATTTTGCAGGGTCCGCACCAGCTCGCCCAGAAGTCCACGAGGACAGGTTTATCGGCGTGCAGAACCTCTTTTTCAAAGTTGGCTTTTGTAATGGTAATTTCCGACATGGTAGATCACTCCTTTCGATGAAGTATTAATAGTTTTCGGCGTGGATCTCAAAATAGCTCTGCGGATGGGCGCACGTTGGGCAGATCTCCGGCGCGCTCGTGCCGACAACAATGTGTCCGCAGTTGCGGCATTCCCAGACCTTTACCTCGCTCTTGGCAAACACTTCGGCAGCTTCCACGTTGTGCAGCAGTGCGCGGTAGCGCTCCTCATGGTGCTTTTCAATCGCGCCGACAAGACGGAATTTCTGCGCAAGCTCGCGGAAGCCCTCTTCCTCGGCGGTTTTGGCGAAGCCCTCGTACATATCCGTCCACTCGTAGTTTTCGCCCTCGGCGGCGTTCAGAAGATTCTCCGCCGTATCGCCGATGCCGTTGAGCTCCTTGAACCAGAGCTTCGCATGCTCCTTTTCGTTGTCCGCGGTTTTCAGGAAGAGAGCGGCGATCTGCTCATAGCCCTCCTTCTTTGCTTTGCTGGCGAAAAACGTATACTTGTTGCGGGCTTCCGATTCCCCGGAGAATGCGGCGCGGAGGTTCTGCTCGGTCTTTGTCCCGGAATACTTGTTCTTTTCCGACATTTTTTCTACTCCTTTACAAAGCGTATTTTCCGTTTCGTATTATGCCCAGATATGGCCAAAGAACCGCCGAAAGGCAGTTCTTTGGCTTATTTTTTTATTCCGCTTTTTTCAGCTCGCAAAGCGCCGCGGCAATGCGCGCAGCGCAGCGCGCATTATTCAGCGCAAGCTGCACGTTCGTTTCAAAGCTCTCGCCGCCGGTCAGCTCCTTGACCTTGGCAAGAAGGAACGGCGTGATGTTCTTGCCATGGACATTCGCCTCGTCCGCGGCCTGCAGCGCTACGGTGATGATACGCTCCATATACTCATGGTCGAGCGCGTATTCTTCCGGGACCGGATTGCCGACGAGAATGCCGCCGGTGAAGCCGATGCCGCGCTGGGCGTGGATGATCGAAGCAATTTCCGCTTCGCTCTGCGCCGCGTAGTCCACGCCGAAGCCGCTCTTGCGGCAGAAGAACGCGGGAAAATCGGCGGTCTGGTTGCCGATGACGGGAACGCCCATCGTCTCAAGATACTCGAGCGTGCGTCCGATGTCGAGGATCTGCTTGGCGCCGGCGCAGACGACCGTAACAGGCGTGTGAGCAAGCTCCTGCAGGTCGGCGGAAATATCCATGGAATCCTGACCGCCGCGGTGCACGCCGCCAATGCCGCCGGTAGCGAACACGGGAATGCCGGCCATGGCCGCGATGATCATCGTAGAAGCGACGGTCGTCGCGCCGGTGCGGCCGAGAGCAACATACACCGCCACGTCGC
>UMBT01009524.1_pt1 | contig 13036 bp, 10 predicted proteins | sample 1964001 | NCBI WGS metagenome assembly UMBT01 (sample SAMEA4835945, study PRJEB28245) | human gut metagenome | biome: gut microbiome; material: fecal sample | place: Denmark | collected 2008
CTCGCCGTATCGGCACTTAGAATTATGCGGTATTGCCCTAAAAATATACGGTAAAACGCGCATGTCTATCTGCGGGCGGTGCGCCATAACAATCAGGCGGCGGGAAACAGAACCCCGACCGGGAAAGGAAAAACAATGAAACGTATTCTGGTCGTAGAAGACGAAGCCAGCATCCGCGAACTTGTGGCACTGAACCTGAAAATGACAGGCTGGGAAGTATTGGAAGCCCCCAGCGCGGAACGTGCGCTGGAGTTGATCCAGAAAAATCCCCCCTGCGATGTAGCGCTGCTGGATATCATGCTGCCGGGCATGGATGGGTTTTCGCTGTGCGAAACCATCCGCCACGGCGACCCGTACATCGGTATTATTATGGCGTCCGCCAAAGGGCAGGAGAGCGATAAGATCCGCGGCCTTTCCATCGGCGCGGATGATTATATCACCAAGCCGTTCTCGGTGTCGGAGCTGATGGCCCGCGTGGAAGCGCTGGCCCGCCGAGTGCGCCGCAGCGCCACTGCGGACGATGAACAGGCAGGCTCCGAGCCGGATCAGCTGGTCAGCGGCCCCTTTGTGCTGGATGAAAAAAGCCGCGTGCTGTACAAATCCGGCAAGCCCATTGACCTGACCCAGGTGGAATTTCAGATCATGGAGCTGTTTTTCCGCAACCCCGGCACTGCCCTGGTGCGCGAAAAGATCCTGGAAGGCGTTTGGGGCAAGGGGTATTTCGGCGATGTCAAGATCGTGGATGTCAACATCCGCCGCCTGCGCATGAAAGTGGAAGATGAACCCAGCAGCCCCCAGCACATTTTGACCGTCTGGGGCTATGGCTACCGCTGGAACGCATAATTACCGCATTTTTATGGAAAGGGGGCTGCCGCCTGTGCAGAGCATTACCCGCCGCTGGCTGCGCGGCAGCCTGCTGATTACCATTTGCATCCTGGCTGCGGCGCTGGGGCTGTTTTTGTATTACAGCCACCAGAATTTGTACGGCGGGGTGCAGCGTGCCATGCAGGCGCGGTTTTCCACCGTGGAGGGGCGTTTGCAGGCAACCGGCACCGCCGGCAGCAGCCAGGCAACGTCTGAAAGCCGCAGCCAGTCCCTGCGCCGCACGGTGGAACAGTTTGATGAAAAAGATAAGTTCGAGTTCATGCTGTTGGATTCCTCCGGCGTGGTGCTTGCAACCTCCAGCGGCACCATGAACAAGAATCTGCTGAGCGAGGGCAGGGATTTTTATCAGGCTGTCACCGGCTCCACCGGCAGCGGCATGGTCACTTTCCGCACAGCGGACGGCGAACACGTGATGGCTGTTACCAGCCTGGTGCCTTATGCGGCGGGCAATGTGACGGCCATGCGCCTTGTTACCAGCCTGACGCTGGTGGACCGCCAGTGGTACAGCACGCTGATGGTTTCGTTCGGCGTGGCGGCGGTGGTGCTGGGGTTTGCGGTGTTCAGCGGCCTGTTTTTTATCCGCACCATTGTGCGGCCGCTGGGCCAGGTGGAAGCCACCGCCAATCGCATTGCCCACGGCGATTTGACCACCCGCCTGCCGGATGCCCCGTATGACGATGAGATCGGCCGCCTGTGCAAAGCCATCAACCAGATGGCCGAGGACCTGACAAAAACGGAACGGATGAAAAACGAGTTCATCTCCTCTGTCAGCCACGAACTGCGCACTCCGCTGACCAGCATCAAAGGCTGGGTGGAAACCATCGCCAACATCCGTGACCCCGATGACGAAAACTACCGCAAGGGTATTACCATTATCCGCAGTGAGACCGATCGCCTGTATGATATGGTGGAGGAACTGCTGGATTTTTCCCGCCTGCAAAACGGCATCAAGCTGAACTGCGAGGTGCTGGATTTTGTGGCCGAAGCCACCGACGCTGCCCTGTTTGTGGAAGCCCGCATCCGGCAGGAGGGGCTGCACCTTGTGTATGACGAACCGCCGGAGCCGTATCCCGTTTGGGCTGACCCCGCCCGCCTGCGCCAGGTGTTTGTCAACATATTTGATAACGCCATCAAATATTCGCCGCCGGAAGGAACCATTTTCTTTACTCTGACCCGCACCGCCACCACCGTAACGGCCAGCATCCGGGACCAGGGCCGCGGCATTGCGCCGGATGACCTGCAAAACGTAAAGATGAAATTCTTCAAAGCCAAAAACGCCGTGCGTGGTTCCGGCATCGGCCTGGCGGTGGTGGATGAGATCACCAAAGCACTGGGCGGTACGGCGGATATCACCTCAACGTTGGGGCAGGGTACCACCGTTACCATCACCCTGCCCATCTACCACGCTGGGCAGGAACATCTGCACGCGCCGATTTGACCGCAAAAATAAAGGAGAACCCATGCCGCAAGAACAACGTCCAACTGAAAAATTCCGTACCTCTGTGGGCGGCCAGGCCCTGATGGAGGGCATTATGATGCGCGGTCCTGAAAAAATCTGCTGCGCGGTACGCCGCCCGGACGGCACGATTGATCTGAGCTATTCCGATGTGACCACCCACTGGTACAATAAAGTTCCTCTGGTGCGCGGAGTGTGCAATATGGTGGAAAACCTGATGAACGGGTACAAATACCTGATGCACTCTGCCGATATTGCCATGACGGAAGAGGAAAAAGAGGAAGAAAAGCAGAACGAGAGCAAGCTGGACCGCTGGCTGGACGAACACGCCGGCCCCAAGGTACAAAGTGCGCTGATGACTCTTTCCGCCTGCGCAGGTGTAGTGCTGGCAATTTTTCTGTTTACCTTTCTGCCTACGTTCCTGACTGGGCTGGTGGCAAAAGTGATCCCCATGGGGCGCTGGCCGCGGGTCATCTTGGAAGCAGTGCTCAAGCTGGCAATCTTTTTGGGTTACATGTTCCTCTGCACCCGCATGAAGGAAATCCACCGCATGTTCCAGTACCACGGGGCTGAGCACAAAACGATTGCCTGCTATGAGGCAGGTGAGGAATTGACGGTTGCTAACATCCGCAGACATACGCGGTTCCACCCCCGCTGCGGCACCAGTTTTTTGATTCTGGTCATTCTGGTCAGCATTGTGCTGTATGCGGTGCTGCCGTGGAGCGGTACCATGCTGCGCGTGCTGTACAAGCTGGCCATGCTGCCGCTGCTGGTGGGCATCTGTTATGAGATTTTGAAGTGGGCAGGACGTTCCAACTCGCTGCTGGCACGGGCTGTTTCGGTGCCGGGGCTTTGGCTGCAGCACCTGACGACCTTTGAGCCGGAAGATGACATGATTGAAGTGGCCATCGCCGCCGTTACCCCCGTACTGCCCAAAAAGCCGGAGGACGGCCAATGGTAACGCCGCTTGCCCCACAGCAGCTGGCGGGCATTCTGCCGCGCCAGGCTGTGCGCATGGTGCAGGATGCTCTGCAGGCCGCAGGCTGCCCCGATGCTGATTACGACGCCCGCGAACTGCTGCGCATTGCCGCTGGAAAAGATCCGCGCTTGCTGTTTGACCCGCTTACCCGGCCGCAGGCTGAGTGCCTGGCGGAACTGGCGGCTCAGCGCATGCAGCGGGTGCCGCTGCAATACCTGGCAGGGGAGTGGGACTTTCTGGGGTTGACCTTCAAAGTCGGCCCCGGTGTGCTCTGCCCCCGCGCAGACAGCGAGGTGGTGTGCGAAACTGCCATTGAGCTGTTGCAGCAGATGGGAAAACCTGAGCCCCGGGTGCTGGACCTGTGCGCCGGAACTGGCTGCCTGGGCATTGGCATCCGCCATTTTGTGCCAAGTGCCAGCGTGACCTGCGTGGAAAAAAGTCCGCAGGCGCTGCAATACCTGCAAGCCAACGTAAATGGCACCGGTGTGCAGGCAAAGGCAGCGGATGTGCTGCAATACTGGCGAGAGCTTATGCCCCAAAGCGTGCAGCTGATCATCTCCAACCCGCCGTATCTGACCGGGGCAGAGATGCAGGCCCTGATGCCGGAGACCGCCCACGAGCCAGCTATGGCGCTGGACGGCGGAACGGATGGGTTGGATTTTTACCGCGCCATTGCCGCCCACTACCGTGATATTGTCTGCCCTGGTGGGTGGCTGGTGTTTGAGATTGGCTGTGCCCAGCGGGCGGATGTGATGGAGATATGCCGCCAAAACGGCTGGCAGCAAGTGCAGGCAAGGAAGGATTACGGCGGCAACGACCGTGTGGTGTACGCCCAACGGGTGAAATAAATCTGATTTTCAACGTTTTGCAGCTGAAATGTGGAAAATGCGAAGAAAATTTTGAAAAGATGACAACAAATGGTTGTAATTCGTGCCGTGATTGGTTATAATAATACCTGATAAACGCAGGACGACCATTTGGATAGCGGCGCACCTGCCGTACAAAATAAAAACAGCACCGCAGTTGCCTGTGGTGCGTATGGGATACAACGCACGATCGCTCAGATAAGGAGATATAAACTTATGGCAGCAAAAAAGGAAAGTTCATCCAAGCAGCTCCCCACCGGCCCGGCAGGGGATAAAAAGGCAGCGCTGGAGACGGCACTGGCCCAGATCGAAAAGCAGTTTGGCAAAGGCGCCGTGATGAAGCTTGGGACCAACGTTGCCATGCAGGTGGATGCCATTTCCACCGGCAGCCTGGGGCTGGACCTGGCGCTGGGCATCGGCGGCCTGCCACGCGGACGCATCATTGAGGTATATGGGCCGGAATCTTCCGGTAAAACTACCCTGGCCCTGCATGTTCTGGCTGAAGCCCAGAAGCTGGGCGGCGAGGTTGCCTTTATCGACGTTGAGCACGCCCTGGATCCCACCTATGCCCGCGCCCTTGGCGTTGACATTGACAGCCTGCTGGTCAGCCAGCCGGATACCGGCGAGCAGGCCATGGAAATCTGCGAAGCTCTGGTACGCTCCGGCGCGATTGACGCTATTGTTGTGGACTCTGTTGCTGCCATGGTGCCCAAAGCCGAAATTGAAGGCGAAATGGGCGATTCCCACGTTGGCCTGCAGGCCCGCCTGATGAGCCAGGCTCTGCGTAAGCTGACCGGCATCATCGGCAAAACAAACACCGTCTGCATCTTTATTAACCAGCTGCGCGAAAAAGTCGGTGTGATGTACGGCAACCCTGAAGTGACCACCGGCGGCCGCGCCCTGAAATATTATTCCTCTGTACGTATTGATGTGCGCCGCATTGAGGGCCTGAAGGACGCCAGCGGTTCCTTTATCGGCAACCGTACCCGCGCCAAGATCGTCAAGAACAAAGTGGCACCCCCGTTCCGTGAGGCCGAGTTTGACATCATGTTCGGCGAGGGAATCTCCAAACTGGGCGAAATGATCGATCTGGGTGCTAAGCTGGGCATTGTGCAAAAGAGCGGCGCATGGTTCAACTATGGTGATATCCGCCTGGGCCAGGGCCGCGATAACGCCAAGCTCTACCTGAAAGAACACCCTGATGTGGCTGCTGAGATTGAAAAGCAGGTGCGCGAAAATGCGGACCGTCTGCTGGCGGCCGGCAAAAAGGGAACCGTGAAGCCGCTGGAGAAGCCGGCTGTTACCCCCGTTGCTGCTGAAGATGCCCCTGCCGCTCCCATGGCGGATGCACCCAAGACCACCGGCAGCGAGATGGACCTCGACATCATGGTTGACGAATAAGCGATGCCGAAGCTGACACAGGTAAAAGAAACAAAAAGAGGCCGCTATGCGCTGTTCTTTGACGGCGAGTTTGCCTTTTCGCTGGACGAGGATACCTTTGCCATGGCGGGGCTGCATACCGGGGATGAGCTGGAAGAATGGCAGATCCATGACCTGCAGACCAAAAGCGACACCCGCAAGGCTGTGGATAAAGCCATGGACCTGCTGGCCCTGCGGGACCATGCAGCCGGGGAGCTTTATCAAAAGCTCTGCCGCAGCTTTGACCCCCACAGCGCTGCCGCCGCCGTGGCAAAAATGCAGGAGCTGAACCTGCTGGATGACGCCGGTTTTGCCCGCCGCCGTGCGGCGGAGCTGCTGCGCAAGCGCAAGAGCCGCCGTGCAATTCTGGATGATCTGCACGCCAAAGGTATTGACCGCGGCACGGCCGCCGAAGCGGTGGAAGCTCTGTTTGCCCAAAGCGAGGAGGACGAGGAGGAAAACCCGGAGCTGGCCAATGCCCGCGCACTGGTGGAACGCCACTATGCCGCAAAGCTGGCACAGGGCAAATGGCAGCAGGTAGCTGCCGCTTTGGCACGGCGCGGGTTCTCCCACAGCGTGATCCGCCAGGCATTGGCAGATGCCGAGACAGAAGAAACCGAAGCGTAACACAAAAAAGTACACACCGCAGGGGCAAAAAATGCTCCTGCGGCATTGTGGTATCAATGCACCGAACGGATAGCTTTGCCTGAATTTTGCCCAAGCAAGCGGCAGAGCCCAACATAACATACTGAAAAGAGAGACAGGAACAACCATACATGAATATTGCAATTATTTCCCTTGGATGCCCCAAAAACCAGGTCGATGCTGATGTATTCTGCCACGCGCTGATCAAGGCGGGCCACCAGACGGTTGCGGACCCCGAACAGGCGGACATTATTATTGTCAACACCTGCGGCTTTATCCAGTCCGCTAAAGAGGAAGCCATTGAAAACATTTTGATGGCCTGCCAGTATAAGCAGCAGAACCCCAACCTGAAGGTGATCGTGACCGGCTGCCTGGCTGAGCGCTATAAAACCCAGATTGTGAGCGAAATACCGGAAGTGGACGCCGTTGTGGGCATTGGCTCCAACGCCGCTCTGCCCGCCATTGTGGAGCGCCTGACCGCCAACGGCGCGGGCCAGGTGGAAAGCTATGGCCCCAAATGCAATATGGAGCTGGGCGGTGCCCGTGTTATCAGCACGCCGCGCCACTATGCTTACCTGAAAATTGCCGAAGGCTGCAACAACCGCTGCCATTACTGCGCCATCCCGCTCATCCGCGGCCCGCTGCGCAGCCGCCCCATTGACGACTGTGTTGCCGAAGCTCGCTGGCTGGCCGGGGAGGGCGTGAAAGAGCTGATCCTGGTGGCGCAGGACCCCACCGCTTACGGCGAGGACTGGGGCAAACCCGGCGCAGTTTGCGAACTGTTGGATAAGCTGAACACCATTGAGGGTATCCGCTGGATCCGTGTGCTGTACGCCTACCCGGAGCGTATCTCCGATGAATTCATCGCAGCCCTTGTGCGCAACAATAAGGTTGTGCCGTATCTCGATCTGCCCATCCAGCACTGCGATGACGAGGTGCTGAAAAACATGAACCGCCGCGGCGGCCGCAAAGAAATTGAGGATGCCATCCGCCGCCTGCGCGCGGCCATCCCCAACATCACGCTGCGCACCACCCTGATTGCAGGTTTCCCGGGTGAGACCGAGGAACAGTACAGCGAGCTGTGCGACTTTGTCAAAACCGTCAAGTTTGACCGCCTGGGCTGCTTTGCCTATTCCGCCGAGGAAAACACCGTGGCCGCCAAGATGGACAACCAGATTGACGAGGAAGTCAAGCAGCGCCGCGCAGACCACATTATGGAGCTGCAGGCCGAGATCAGCGCGGAAAAGGAAGCAGCAAAGGTCGGCAAGACCTATGAGTGCATCTGCGATGGCGTGGACGATGAAACCGGCATGTACCTGCTGCGCTCCGCAGCAGACTGCCCGGAAATTGATGGCAGCATCATGACCCCGGCAGATACCCCGCTGGAAGCCGGCGCGTTCTATAACGTTACCATCACCGATGCCGATACTTATGATCTTTATGGTTATGCGGAAAGCAAAGTGGAGGAATAAACCATGAATCTGCCTAACAAATTAACGATGATGCGTGTCATCATGGTGCCGTTCTTTATGGTATTTGCTGCCATGAGCCATATGGGCACGCCCCGGTTCAACGCAACGTATGCCTTGATAGCGGGCATTCTGTTTGCTGTGGCCAGCTTTACGGATTTCCTGGATGGCTACCTGGCCCGCAAGAACCACCTGGTAACGGACTTTGGCAAGTTTATGGACCCGCTGGCTGATAAAATGCTCACCACCGCCGCCATTATTTATATGGTGGTGGACGGTGTCTGCTCCCCCGTGGTGCTGGCCATCATCATGTTCCGCGAGTTTGCTGTAGCCGGTGTGCGCATGATTGCGGCAGAGTCCGGTACCGTCATTGCCGCAAACATGTGGGGCAAGGTCAAAACCGTGCTGCAGATGGTCACCATCATCTTCTATTACTTTGCCATGGCACTTGCCCCGGCGGACGGCGTTGGGGTTATCAGCTTTACCACCCAGGTGCTGTGCTGGGCCGTTGCTGCCGTTACCGCACTTTCCGGCTGCATCTACCTGTGGCAGAATCGTTCCTGCTTTATGCAGGCAAAATGACGCTGCCCCCTTGCAACCGCTTATCAGGGCGGCTATAATAAATCTGAACGGTTTGCAGGTTTAGCCGCGCCGTACCAGCAAAGTTGGGAAAGGAAGTTCCTGTCCATGCAGATTTTTAATACCATGACCCGCAAAAAGGAAGATTTTATCCCGCAGGAGCCGGGCGTTTATCGCATTTACGTCTGCGGCCCTACGGTGTATAACTATATCCATATCGGCAATGCGCGCCCCATGATCGTGTTTGACACGCTGCGCCGCTATCTGGAGTACCTTGGCAACAAGGTGCTGTATGTCTCCAATATCACCGATATTGACGATAAACTGATCAAAAAAGGCCAGGAGAACGGCACCACCATGCAGGAGGTTGCCCGCAAGTTCGAGGCCGAGTACATCAAAGATTCCGAGGGCCTGAACGTTAAGACCCCCACCGTGCGCCCCCGCGCAACCGAGCATATCGGTGAGATCATCAAGATCGTCAAGGACCTGGTCGAATCCGGACATGCTTACGTTGCCCACAACGGCGATGTCTACTTCCGCGTTAAGTCTGATCCCGGTTACGGCAAGTTGAGCCACCTGAACCTGGACGACCTGGAAAGCGGCAACCGCGAACTGCGCAGCCAGATGGATGACGACCTGAAAGAAGACCCCGCAGATTTTGCTGTCTGGAAGGCCGCCAAGCCGGGCGAGCCTTCCTGGAACAGCCCCTGGGGCCAGGGCCGTCCGGGCTGGCACATTGAGTGCAGCGCCATGGCCCGTAAGCACCTGGGCAAGACCATCGACCTGCATGCAGGCGGCCAGGACCTGATCTTCCCCCATCACGAAAACGAGATCGCACAGTCGGAGTGCGCCAACGGCTGCACCTTCAGCCATTACTGGATGCACAACGGCTTTTTGAACATCAACAACCAGAAGATGTCCAAGAGCGCCAACAACTTCTTTACCGTGCGTGAAATTGCCGATAAGTACGGCTATGAGCCGATCCGTTATTTTATGCTCACCGCTGGTTACCGCATGCCGCTGAACTATACGGTGGACCTGATCGAGAGCTGCAAGAACAGCTTGGAGCGCCTGTACACCTGCCGCGATAACCTGGATTTTGCCATCCGCAATGCCCATGGCACTGACACTGCCCTGACTGAAAAGTGCGAAGAAGCACGCAAAAAGTTCAAGACCGCCATGGATGACGACCTGAACACCCCCGATGCTCTGGCCGCCATTTTTGAGTTCGTCAAGGACATCAACACCATGTCCGATGCTGCCGATAAGGCTACGTTGGAAAAGGCCGCCGCCACGTTTGACGAGCTGACCGGTGTGTTGGGCCTGATGTACAACCGCAAGGCCGAGGAAGCCCCCGACGAAGTGAAGCAGCTGGTGGAAGAGCGCGCCGCAGCCAAAAAGGCCAAGGACTTTGCCCGCGCCGATGCTCTGCGCGCCAAAATCACTGAGCTGGGCTGGAATGTGATGGACACCGCCAAGGGTCCGCAGCTGACCAAGCTATAATTATTACTGCACAATCACGGCAAAACAAAGGAATTGGAAACAGGGAAGCATCTGCCTCTGCTTCCAGTTCCTTATTTTATTGCAGCGGCAAATACGCTGCATTATCTGGAGAGTTCAGAATGACAAATACCAGAACCAAACAGGAAGAGCGAACGCTGTATATTATATTGGCCGCAGCGCTTGCCGCGCGCCTGCTGCTGGCCCTTGTTACTGAAGGCTACACCTATGATATGAGCTGTTTTGTGGCCTGGGGGGATAAGCTGGCCAGCGAAGGTCCCGCGGCCTTTTACAGCGCCGATTATTTTGCGGATTACCCGCCCGGCTACATCCTTGTGCTGGGGCTGGTCAGCCTGGTGCGCAAGGCGCTCCAACTGAGCTATGAATCCCGCTGGACCTATTTTTTGCTGGCACTGATCCCCGCAATCTGTGATTGTGCCGCCGTGGTGCTGCTGGACCATATCAGCCGCCGGTATATGGGGCAGGGCAGGGCACAGCGCTGCCTGGTGCTGTTTGCGGCGTTCTGCCCGCTGACCTTGTTTGATACCGGCATCTGGAAGCAGATCGATGGGGCTTTTGCGCTGCCGCTGCTGCTCTGCTTCTGGCTGCTGGAAGAGCGCCGCTACCTGCTCGCTGCGGTGCTGTACGGCGTGGCGCTGGCCATCAAGCCGCAGGCACTGTTGGCTGGGCCGGTGCTGGCCGTCTGCTTTTTGGTGGCTATTGCGGATGCCGTGCGGGATGGCAAAAGCCCGCTGAAATCGGTAGGTCAGATTTTTGGTGGTGCTGCGCTGGCTTTGCTGCCGCCGCTGCTGGCGGGCCTGCCGTTTTACGGGGCAAAAAATCTGGTGCCGTCCTTGATCGATAAGTACATCACCACGGCGTCTGGCTACCAGTATGCCACCATCAATGCGTTCAACTGGTTTGCAGCGCTGGGCGGCAACTGGCAGGCGCTGGATGCTTGCCCGGTGTTTAACCTGAGCTGGAAAGTGCTGGGCATTTTCAACATCGCTGTTATCACGGTGCTGCTTGTGGTGCTGGCGGTCATCAGCTGGCGGGCGGGGCGATTTTCCCCGCTGCTGCTGGCAGCGTTTTACACGGTGGGGATTTTTACCTTTGCCCATTGCATGCACGAGCGTTACCTGGTGCTGGGCATGCTGCTGGTACTGCTTGCTGCGGCGCGCTGGAATGACATCCGTCTGTATGGCGCCGGGTTTGGTCTGTCGATAACGGGCTTCTTGAACCTGGAAACTGTGTATACCCTGGTAGGCAGCGATGACGAGTGGCTCAGCAGCGATACCAGCCGCGAGTTTGCCATGGCAGTCGGCTTTGCCGAAACGGCGGCCTTTGTGCTGCTGGCTTTCACCGCGTGGGCCATCTGCCGCCATGGAGCGATTTCTCCACTGGCAAAAGTGGAAACCATCGAAAAAGATAAAACAAAAACAGTGCAGAAAAAGCTGGAACTGTGCACCCTGCGCATTGATCCGCAGCCTGCCTGGACGGCTAAAGAGAAGAAAGCCTTGGCAACGCTGACGTTGATCGTTGCTGTGGTGAGCTTTGCCTACCTTGGCAGCATGAAAGCACCGCAGAACCCTGTGGATGCTACGGACAGCACGGCAACCATCGACTTTACCCCGCAGCAGGACGCGGTGGAAATCTGGGTGTACCCCGGCATTTCCACCGGCGGAAGCCTGCGCATTACGGATGCAGCGGGCAATGAGCTGTACCAGAAGGAACTGAGCTATGCAACGCCGTTCTGCTGGACCAAAACGGCCATCACGGCTCCGGCAGGGCAGACCCTGACCGCAACGATTGAAAATGCGCAGATGTTTGAACTGGCCCTGCGGGATGCCACCGGTGCGCTGGTGCCGGTAACGGGCGGCGATGCCCTGTTTGATGAGCAGAGCGAAGTGCCAGATACCATCAGCCAGCTGAACAGCATGTATTTTGATGAAATCTATCATGGCCGTACTGGGTACGAAATGCTGCACCGCATGACGGCATACGAAACCACACACCCGCCGCTGGGCAAAGATTTTATCATGCTGGGCATTGCTATTTTTGGAATGACAGCCTTTGGCTGGCGCTGTGCCGGAACGCTGTTCGGCGTGATGCTGGTGCCGCTGATGTGGTGCTTTGCCCGCCGTCTGACCCACAAACGCTGGGCCGGGGCCATGGCAGGTGCGCTGATTGCCGCTGGGTTCATGCGATTTTCCCAAAGCCGCATTGCCACAATCGATATTTACGGTACATTCTTTATCCTGTTAGGCGCATATTTTATGGTATGGTATTGCCAGAGCGTGCTGCAAAACGGCGTAAACGGCTCGCTGCTGCCCATGGCGCTGGGCGGCGTGGCATTTGGGCTTGGGTGTGCATCCAAGTGGACCGGAATTTATGCCGGGGCAGGGCTTGCGGTATTGTACCTGGGTGTGCTGTATGCCCGCTGGAAGCAAAAACAGCCGGGCTTCTGGAAAGAATTCCGGATGGCTGCTGTGGGCGGTGTGGCGTTTTACATCGTTGTGCCGTTCCTGATCTATCTTGCATCCTACCTGCCTTATTGGTGGAAAGACCCTACCTTTGGTTTGCGGGATTGGTGGGATTGCCAAACCTACATGTACTGGTACCATTCCACCCTGAAAGCAACCCACCCGTTTGAAAGCCGCTGGTACACCTGGCTGCTGGACCTGCGCCCAGTGTGGTATTACAAAAATTCTTACCTGGAAGCTGGGCTTCAGGGCAGCATTGCGGGTTTTTATAACCCGGTCATTTGCTGGGCGGGGCTGTTCTGCATTTTGCTGCTGCTGTGGCGCCAGGTTTCGGCTCGCGGCACGGCAAAGGGAGCGGGTGTTCTGATCTTGTACGCCAGCCAGCTGCTTTCCTGGATGCTGGTATCGCGCTGCACTTTCATGTACCATTACTTCCCCAGCTCGGTCTTTGCGTTGACGGCCATTGTGCTGGTTTTAACGCAGATGAAGCGGCAGGACCGCGCCAAAAAGATTGGCGCGGGGCTGTGCATTGCGGCGCTGGTGTGCTTTGTCTGGTTCTATCCCGTTCTGTCCGGCTTGCCCGTGCCGACCCTGTGGGCGCAGAGCACCAAGATCTTGCCGAGTTACGGGTTCTATTAAGGCAGTTACGGGGAGTCTTTTCGGCCTTTTTGAAAAAAGGCCTGGCGAAAAACTTTAATTATTTTCACGAATTACATTATATAAAATAAATGTGCGGCTCCGGGCGGTGAATGCAG
>UMBT01011121.1_pt1 | contig 12903 bp, 10 predicted proteins | sample 1964001 | NCBI WGS metagenome assembly UMBT01 (sample SAMEA4835945, study PRJEB28245) | human gut metagenome | biome: gut microbiome; material: fecal sample | place: Denmark | collected 2008
AAGCTGTTTCGTGATGAAACAGCTTTTTTTGCGTTAAAAACATTTATAAACACATATTATTTTTTTGTAATGGACAAAGGAGGATATTATGTCAAAAGGAAACATTAATTATAAATATTTAAAAAGAAGAAAGTCATGGTTCAGGAGAAATCTAACACTTGTTATATTTATTGCTGTTGTTGTGATTGCTATTGCAGGAGCAGTAACTGCTGGAATTATGTTGTCTCATTATAATAAGGAAAAACAGGATGATAATCATGGGAGTAATGATGAACAGACAGTTGTTTCAACAGAAGAGACAACAGCGGCAAGGGAAGTTGTGTGGATTGATAATAAAGAGCCTGAATCAAAAGAACAAGAATACATTGCACCAGAAGGAGTTTATCTTCCATATTTTATTAAAGTAAACAGAGCTGCTAACTGTGCTACAGTGTATGGGATTGATGAGAATGGAGAATACACTATACCAGTCAAAGCATTTGCAACATCATGTGGAAAAGCAGGCGACGAAACTATTGTGGGTGAGAATTATGTAACATCAGATAAGTACGAATGGGGATATATGGTTGATGGTACTTATGGACGTTATGCATTCAGAATAAGTGGAGGTTATCTGTTCCATTCTGTTCCATATTATTCAATGAATAAGGGTGATCTGGAGGATGGACAGTACAATAAGCTTGGTGATTATGCTTCTCTTGGATGCGTTAGAATGTGCGTTAGGGATGTAAAGTGGATATATGATAACTGTCCATCGGGAACAGGTGTAACTATATATGATGATGCAGTTAATCCTGGACCACTTGGTAAGCCGGATTCTATAAAGATTCCAGAGGACAGTGCATATGCCGGCTGGGATCCTACAGACCCTGACGAGAATAATCCGTGGAATGCTTATAGTGCTAAGATAGAAGGGGCAAAGGACATTCAGACAAAGATTGGTCAGAGTATAGATGTAATGACAGGGGTTACTGCAACTGATACTTGTGGTAATGATATTACTGCAAAGATTGTGACTGTTGGAAGATATACATTTGACCAGACAGGTACTTATGATATTAAGTATGAAGTTACAGATGCAATTGGAAGCCATGATGAAGTAACAGTAAAGCTTATGGTTACAGAATAAGAGATAATGGAGTTGTATTGATGGGAAATATAGATATTCTGGAAAAACTTGAAGAGTATTCAAAAGCTGGTTATGTGCCGATGCATATGCCGGGAGGAAAGCGCAATACTGAATATGCAAGTACTTCAGAACTTGATATTACCGAGATTGACGGATTTGATAATATGCATAATGCGGATGGTATTATTAAAAATGCGTCTGACAGGGCAGCAAAATTGTATGGAGCAGATAAAACACTGATGCTTGTAAATGGAAGTACAGCAGGAATATTATCAGCTATATGCGGTGCGACGAAAAGAAAAGGAAAGATTATCGTTGCAAGAAACTGTCATGTGTCAGTGTACAATGCATTGATTATGGCACAGTTAGAGCCGGTATATGTTATACCGGAGGTTGATAATGATACAGGAATATACAGAGGACTATCATTAGAACAGATTAGAAAATGTGTTGAAAATAACAGGGATGCACAGGCGGTTATTATAACTTCTCCGACTTATGAAGGTGTTGTGTCAGAGGTAAGGGAGATTGCCAGTTATCTGCATGAAAAAGGAATACCACTTATAGTTGACGAAGCGCATGGGGCACATTTTGAATTCAGTGAGGAATTTCCAGAGTCGGCAGTAAAAGCTGGGGCTGACATTGTAATTAACAGTATTCATAAAACATTACCGGCACTTACACAGACTGCACTTCTACATATTTCTGGAAATTATGTAGATTATGATAAAGTGGAAAGATTTTGGAATATATATCAGACAACCAGCCCCTCATATATTCTTATGGCGAGTATTGACAGGTGTATGAGAATTATTGAAGGACAGGGAAATTATATTTTTAAGGAATATATAAACAAACTTAAGAATTTAAGGGAAAATATTGCAAAACTTAATAATATAAGATTGATGGATAGTGATGATATTTCTAAGATTATTCTTATATGTGATGATGGAAAGTACCTATATGACAGGTTATTGGATGAATATAAGGTGCAGCTTGAGATGGCATCATTTAAATATGTTATTGCAATGACTTCAGTTGCTGATAAACAGGAGTATTATGACAGATTTCTTAGTGCATTGAAGGAGATTGATGAAAGCTGGAAAGTTGAAAGCAAAGACAGTGAAAATGCTGTAGGGGAAAGCTTAGGGTATGCGATTAACAACAAGCCGGAAGTATGTAAGTGTCCGGCAGATGCAATTGATTTAATGGATGAAAATGGATATGAAGATTTATCTGTTAATTCACCTGATATATGTGGTAGAATAAGTATGTCATCGGTTCTTATATACCCACCGGGAATGCCTGTTGTTAATGTAGGCGAGCGGATTACCGGTGATGTATGCAGAATTATTAAGAGTGCGATAAATGCCGGGCTGGAAGTACCCGGTCTTAAGGAAGGAAAGATAAGATGCCTGAGATAGCATTTATTATGGGAAAAAGCGCGTCCGGCAAGGATAAGATATATAAAAACCTAATTGAAGATGAAAGTCTGAATCTTAATACTGTTATATTGTATACAACAAGACCAATGAGAGCCGGGGAGACCAATGGGGTTGAGTATTTTTTTGTAAATGATGAGACAGCTGTTAAGATGCAGGAGAGCGGCAGGATTGTTGAATTGAGAGAATATAATACTGTGTATGGTGTGTGGAAGTATTTTACAGCTGATGACGGACAGATTGACCTTAACAGTGGTAACAGGTATCTGGTTATAGGAACGCTTGAAGCGTATGATAAATTCTGTGAATTCTATGGAAAACAGCATATTATGCCGATATACATTGAAGTAGAAGATGGATTGAGACTCACAAGGGCTATCCACAGAGAACAGAAACAGGATAATCCACACTATGAGGAAATGTGCAGAAGATTTCTTGCAGACAGTGAGGATTTTTCAGAAGAGAATATTGCTAAAGCTGGTATTACAAGAAGATTTAGCAATAATGGAGAGTTAGAGGATTGCATTAGTGAAGTTAAGAGTGCCATATTAGGAGGTATGTATGGATATTAAGGTTAAAGATATAGCACCGGCTAATCAGACCACTCCGGTTAAAGCACAGGAAAAATCAGATGATAGTTTTAAGTTTACACTGATTAGCAATATTGAGGAGAAAGACCTTCAGGAAAAACTGGGAAATATGATGCAGGAAATTACCGAGCAGGGTGAAAAGATTGCAAAGCATATGGATATAAGAGATATGAAGAAGTACAGAGAGCTTGTTAAGGGATTCCTAAATGAAGTTGTAAACCGTTCACACAAGTTTTCAAGAGAGAACTTTCTTGACAGGAGAGGAAGACACAGGGTGTATGGAATTGTTAAGATGGTAGATGAGAATCTTGATAATCTTGCTAGAGAACTGGTAAAAGATGAAAAGGATCATCTTGCAATAGTTGGAGCTATTGATGATATAAGGGGATTGTTATTAGATATTTCAACATAGGAGCAATATGTGTTATAATATTACAGATAAGTAATGAAAAGAGGAATAAGTATGGGTAATTTTTCAGACATATATGGATATGAGACTATTAAAGAACATTTGCAGAGTGCAATATCTATGGGAAAGGTATCTCATGCTTATGTAATCAGCGGAGGACTTGGTTCAGGAAAGAAGCTTATTGCCAGCACATTTGCACAGACACTGCAGTGTGAGGCGGGCGGAGTTGAGCCTTGTGGGGTGTGCCATTCCTGTGTGCAGGCAGCAGGCAGGAACCAGCCGGATATTATCTGGGTTGGACATGAGAAGCCGGGAAGTATTGGTGTTGATGATATAAGAGACCAGCTTGTATCGGATATGCAGATTAAGCCTTACAGCAGTCCTTACAAGATATACATTATTGATGAAGCAGACAAGCTTACTGTTGCAGCACAGAATGCAATGCTTAAGACAATTGAAGAGCCACCGGCTTATGGAATTGTTATTCTTCTTGCTAATAATCCGGATGTTTTCTTACAGACTATTCTGTCAAGATGCGTTGTGCTTGATCTTAAGCCACTAAAGGATGATGTAGTTATTAAATATCTTAAAGACCACTATGATAATATCGGTGATTACGAGTGTAAATTTGCAGCAAGATTTGCAGCTGGACGAATCGGCAGGGCAATGACTATGGTCGAATCTACTGAGTTTGCAGAGTTAAGACGTGATGTAATGGACGTTATTAAGAATGCTAAGGATATGGATTCGACTGATATTATGACATCGGTGAAAAGAGTTACCAATTATAAGCTGACTATTGATGATTACCTTGACCTTATGCTTATGTGGTACAGGGATGTACTTATGTTTAAGAGTACGAATGATACTAATCTGCTCATATTTAATGACCAGATGACACTGATAAAGAGTCAGGCACAGACTATGTCATATGAAGGTTTACAGGATATTATTAATTCTATTGACAGGGTTAAGGTCAGACTTCAGGCAAATGTTAATTTTGATCTGGTTATAGAATTGCTTATTATGGCGATTAAGGAAAATTCATAGAATGGAGAGTATAGATGACTAAAGTTGTTGGAGTTAGATTCAGACAGGTTGGAAAGATATATTTTTTTGCACCTGGGAAATATTCAGTCGAAACAGGACAGCATGTTATTGTTGAGACTGCCAGAGGAGTTGAATATGGACAGGTTGTTCTAGGTGAAAGAGAAGTTGAAGATACAGCGGTTATCCAGCCTCTAAAGGCAATTATAAGGGTTGCAACACCAGAAGATGATGAAAGAGAATTAAAAAACAGAGAAAAGGAAAAAGAAGCATTTAAGATATGTCTTGAGAAGATTGCAAAGCATAATCTTGACATGAAGCTTATTAAGGCTGAGTATACATTTGACAATAATAAGGTGCTGTTCTATTTTACTGCTGATGGAAGAATTGATTTCAGAGAGCTTGTTAAGGATCTTGCTGCAGTATTTAAGACAAGAATTGAATTAAGACAGATTGGAGTAAGGGATGAGACTAAGATTCTTGGTGGAATTGGTTCCTGCGGAAGACCTTTATGTTGTGCCACATTTTTACCAGAATTCAATCCGGTATCTATTAAGATGGCTAAGGAGCAGAATCTGTCACTTAATCCAACTAAGATTTCAGGTGTGTGTGGACGACTTATGTGTTGTTTAAAGAATGAGCAGGATACATATGAGGAATTAAATAGTCATCTGCCTAATGTGGGAGATTCTGTTACTACACCAGATAAACTGGTTGGTGAGGTTTCAAGTGTCAATGTTTTAAGGCAGAGAGTTAAGGTATTAATAACTCATGATAATGACGAAAAGGAACTTAAGGAATATCCGGTTGAGGAGCTTCGTTTTAAGAGAAAAAGAAGATTTGATAAGGTCCGCATTGATGATGATAAGGAACTTAAGGCACTTGAAGAATTAGAAAGAAAAGAAGGAAAAGCCCATATTAGTGATGATTAATGAACGAATTGATGATTTGATGAGAGATGGACTAAAGCTTATACAGAATACAGATATTTTTTGTTTTGGAATGGACGCAGTGCTGTTGTCTACTTATGCCACGGCAGGGAAGAAAGACAGGGTGCTGGACATGGGTACCGGTAATGGTATTATTCCGGTGCTTATGCAGTCTAAGAATCCGGGTAGCACATACAGTGCTCTTGAGATTCAGGAGGGAAGCGCGCAGCTTGCCAGAAGAAATGTGGAGCTTAATCATCTTGAGAACAGAATCAGTGTTGTTAAGGGTGATATAAAGGAAGCTTCCACTATATTTGGGGAAGCTTCTTTTAATGTTGTGACGAGCAATCCGCCATATATGAATGAAAATCACGGTATTGTTAATCCGGACAGTGCCAAGGCAATTGCAAGACATGAGCTTCTGTGTAGTCTTGATGATGTTATAAGGGAAGCAAGCCGTTGTCTTAAATCTAAAGGGAAAATGTATATGGTTCACAGACCGAACAGACTTGTTGATATATTTGACACTATGAGAAAGTATCATCTTGAGCCGAAGAGAATGAGGCTGGTGTATCCTTATGTGAATAAGGCTGCCAATATGGTGCTTATAGAAGCGGTTAAGGGAGGTAATTCCCAGCTTATTGTTGAAGAACCGCTTATTGTATACAAGACGGACGGTACTTACACTGATGCGCTTCTAAAAATGTATGAATAGATAGAGGTTTATTATGGATAATGAAAAAAATGTAAAGAAAGACGGACCGGTTATGCTGTATCTGTGTGCAACGCCTATTGGTAATCTTGAGGATATTACTTACAGGGTTTTGCGTGTGCTTTCAGAGGCAGACCTGATTGCAGCAGAGGATACAAGAAACAGTATTAAGCTGCTTAATCATTTTGAAATAAAGACACCTATGACAAGCTATCATGAATTTAATAAGTATGATAAGGCAAAGGTTCTTGTTGATAAAATCTTAGGTGGAATGGATGTGGCTGTAATTACCGATGCGGGAACTCCGGGAATATCGGATCCAGGTGAGGAGCTTGTAAAGCAATGCAGGGCAGCAGGCATCAGGGTTACTTCACTTCCAGGACCGGCAGCATGCATAACGGCGCTTACAATGTCAGGACGCGAGACAAGAAGATTCGCATTTGAAGCATTTTTACCAGCGGATAAGAATGAGAGAAAAGAAGTTCTTGCAGAGTTAGCATGTGAAACAAGGACTATGATTATATATGAAGCACCGCATAGACTTACTAAGACACTTGCGGAACTTCAAGATACGCTTGGCGGTGACAGACAGATTACTATATGTAAGGAACTTACCAAGAGATATGAGAATTCTATGGAATTCACGCTTGAATCTGCATGTGAATATTATGAAAATAATGAGCCTAGAGGCGAATATGTGCTTGTGATTGCCGGAAAGAGCCGTGAGCAGTTAAAGGCCGAGGCAAGAAAGCAGTGGGAAAACATGAGTGTGGCAGAACATGTGCAGATGTATATGTCGCAGGGTATGGATAAGAAAGAAGCCATGAAAGCTGCGGCAAAGGACAGGGGTGTGTCAAAAAGGGATATATACCAGGAGCTTGAAGGGAAAGCGTAAGCAGCTACCGGATAGTGTGCTCTTTGATGATTGCACGTACTGTCTTGAAAAGATAAGGCTTGATAGTATCTATGTCAGCAGGTTCTTTATAAAGAATTGCGCTGTAGCAAGTTGAACTTACAAGCTCAACAATAAGGAAGAGCATTATTTCAGGCTCTTCAAGTGAGATATCCTCAGCGTTAATCATTTCATAATATACATCTTTAAAGTTAATATCATCAGATGCAACCTTAGTTGTGAGAGCTTCCTTGAAGATTCCCCAGCTAAGGTTTTTTGATATAAATGTGAGAAGAGTCTGATTAGAATTCAGTTCATCTACAATATGATTAATTATAAATATTATTTTTTCTTCGAAACCTAACTGTTCGTTCTTTTCTTTAGAAAATTCCTCTAAATCAGCGACGGCATTCTTAAATAATTTACTTGATTCATGTGATATAAGACGGTTTCTTATATCATACTTGTCCTTAAAGTACAGATAAAATGTACCCTTAGCAATACCTGCTTTCTGAGAAATTTCCGCAATAGAAGTCTTCGTAACCCCCTGGGTAGTAAAGAGATTAAATGCAGTATTCAGCAGAGAAGTAAGTTTCTGTTGTTTGTTAGCTTCAAGCTTTCCCATATCAATCACTCACCTTTATTAGTGTTAATTATTAGTTGGTTATAGTGTGTATTATGAGTTGGTATGGTAATTGATTTCAGGTGCTTTGGAGCCACCGGCACTTAACAAGTTGCAGGAACTGCAACGAGTTTAGTGTCCGCTGTGAGCGACAAGCAGCGCAAGCGTGCCTGAAATTGATTACCATGCCAACTCATTTATAAATACATTATACACCAATCCAATTATAAAATAAATATTAAAAAATGACTTTTGGTCAATTTTCTATTGACTATGTGTTTTGAGGTGCTATAATGTCAACTGAAATTGAAAATGACTATCGGTCATATTTGTTAAAGACATGAATACTTATATGACTAAGGGTTGTTGGCATTTGCATCTTACAGAAAGGCGTGGTTATTTATATGAAAAAGTTTGGAAAAGTTGTTGTTAAGTTAAGAATTCCAATTCTGGTTCTTAGCTTCCTGCTGTTGATTCCATCAGTTCTTGGTTACTTTAATACCAGGGTTAATTACGATATCCTGTATTATCTGCCAAGTGATATCGACACTATGCAGGGACAGGACATTTTGCTTGATGATTTCGGAAAGGGCGCTTATGCAATGGTCGTCGTTGACGGAATGAATAAGTCAAATGTTTCTAAGTTGGTAAAGAAGGTTGAGGGGGTTGACCATGTAGCGTCAGTTATCTCTTATAGTGGAATGGTAGGAGATGATGTTCCTTCAGAAATTCTTCCTGATAAGTTCCGTTCTTATTTTGAAAATGAGGATTCAGGAGCTACATTGTTTGCAATATTCTTTGATGATACAACATCAAGTGACGATACAATGAAGGCTATTCAGGAAGTAAGAGATGTTACGGATAATCAGTGTTATATTGCCGGTATGTCTGCTGTAGTTACAGATACTAAGACAATGGCAGAAAAGGAGACTCCTTTTTATGTACTTGTAGCGGTTGTTCTTGTATGTATCGTACTTGCTATATTTATGGATTCATTCCTTGTACCAGTATTCTTTATGTTAAGTATAGGTATGGCAATCGTGTATAACCTTGGTTCTAATTATTTCTTAGGTGAGGTTTCATACATAACGAAAGCACTGGCAGCGGTACTTCAGCTTGGTGTAACTCTGGATTATTCTATATTCTTATGGCACAGTTACAAGGAAGCTAAGGAAGAAACTCCAGATGATCATCAAGAAGCTATGGCGGTTGCTATTGGGAATACACTAACATCAGTTGTTGGTTCTTCCATAACAACTGTTGCAGGATTCATAGCACTCTGCTTTATGAGCTTTACACTTGGTCTTGACCTTGGTGTCGTTATGGCAAAGGGTGTTGTATTGGGTGTTATTGGTTGTGTTACAATACTTCCTTCCCTTATTCTTACATTTGACAAGGCTCTTGAGAAGACAATGCATAGAGAGATTATGCCGAATTTTGATAAGCCGGCAAGATGGATAGTTAATCATTCATGGATATTTCTTATAATATTCGTTCTGCTTCTTGGCCCGGCAATCTACGGATATAACAATACTAAGGTTTACTATGATTTATCTGATACACTTCCAGAGAAGCTTAACTGTTCGCAGGCTAACAAGCTGCTTGCCGACAACTTTGACGGAACTAATTCTATATATATGATTCTTGCAGACAGTAATCTTTCAGCAGAGGATTCTAATGCAATGATGAATGAGGTAAATGATCTGGATGGAATTTCATTTGCATTAAGCATTGATTCAGCACTCGGTGGAGAAATCCCTACGGAAATGCTTCCTGATTCGCTTGTTTCAGAGCTTAAGGGTGATGAATATCAGATTATGATGGTATCAACTAATTACACAATTGCTTCTGATGAAATCAATGACCAGATTAATAAGGTTGATGCAATTGCGAAGAAGTATGATGCCAAATCAATGGTAATTGGAGAAGCTCCTTGTACTAAGGATCTTATCACTATTACTGATAAGGATTTCAAGACAGTTAGTGCAGTTTCAATTGTTGCGATATTCTTTATTATTTTCTTTGTATTGAAGTCAATATCTCTTCCGGTTATTCTGGTTGCTGCTATTGAATTTGCTATATTTGTTAATATGGGTATTCCATATTATACAGGAACAACGATACCATTTATATCTTCGGTAGTAATCGGAACTATTCAGCTTGGTGCGACAGTCGATTATGCAATTCTTATGACTACAAGATATAAGAGAGAAAGAGCTGCTGGGAACTCTAAGAAAGAGGCTATATCAATAGCACTTGGAACATCTATTCCATCTATTATTGTCAGCGCACTTGGTTTCTTCGCAGCAACATTTGGTGTAGGTATGATAGCCAGTGTTGATATGATTGCTTCACTTTGTACACTTATGGCACGAGGCGCAATCATCAGTATGTTTGTTGTTATATTTGTTCTTCCATCACTTTTTGTATTGCTTGATAAGGTGATCATTCATACAAGTTTAGGCTTCAAGCCAAAGAAGAACAGTCAGAATTAATAGGAGGAAGATTATTATGGTTAAAAAGAATTTATTCAGATATAGTTCAGTTTTAATGTGTGTTGTTCTTACTGCGGCAAGTCTTGTTGGCTGCGGTTCTAAGACAGCTGCAACAACAGGAACAGATACAGCTTATGTAACAGAGATGGCAGCAGGCAGTACAGAGGCTACGATTACACAGGCAATAACTAATGAGCTTGCAGTGTCTAACAAGAGCACACTTGCAACTAACACAAGACAGGAAACTGTTTATGTATTCAATGACGCTTCAGGTAACAAGAATCACATCACTGTCAACGAAAAGATTACAGACGCTAACGGCAATGAGACTCTTAATAAGACTGAGTCAAGTGAAAATGCGCCAGTAACAATGAAGGTTACTTACAAGCTTGATGGCAAGGAAATTAAGCCGCAAGACCTGGCCGGAAAGAGCGGAAAGGTTACAATACGTTTTGATTACACTAATAATCAGAAGAAAACTGTAACAATTAATGGTAAAAAGCAGACAGTTGCCGTACCATTTACAATGATTACAGGCATGATGCTTCCAACAGATGTATTCTCAAATGTTGAGGTTACTAATGGTAAGCTTACTAAGGTTGGTGATAATATTGTGGCAGTCGGTATGACAATGCCAGGACTTAAGGATACTATGAATCTTAAGTTTAATGATAAGGCACTTGACCTTGATATTCCTGAGTATTTTGAATTAACAGCAGATGTTAAGGATTTCTCACTTGATATGACAATGTCTGTTGCAACGTCTAATCTTCTTTCAGATATGAATGCTGATGACATTACTTTAGATGATCTAAAGAAAACTGTTGCTTCATTAGATGATGCAGCAACACAGCTTGCAGACGGAACGGTTACATTACAGGATGGAACACAGCAGTTAAGTGATGCAATTCCAGCACTTACTGATGGTGTTGACCAGTTAAATACAGGTGCTTCTTCTCTTAAGGATGGTATATATGCATACGCAGATGGCGCTGCAAGTGCATATGAGGGTTCAGTTTCACTTAATGACAACATGAAGACATATGCTGACGGAATCGGAACTCTTTATAATACTCTTAAGGATAACAATCTTGACAGCAGTGTTGCTTCGGCAGCTAAGGGGGCAGGTGATCTGGCAGCAGGCGCTGCAACACTTGATGCAGGAATTGATAGTGCTTTATCTGGTGCAGGAGCGCTTGTTACTGGGGCAAAGTCATTGACAGATGGAATGGGAGAATTGGCAACGGGTGCAGCAGCATTAGCTGAAGGAGCAGATAAAATAGGTGGAACATTAACATCAGGAATGACAGAAGCAAAACAAAAATATGATAATGCGTATGACAGTTTTTATCAGTTAGCAATGGCAGTTATTGGTGGACAATTAGGATATAATCCGGCTGCAATGACAGGTGAGCAGAAAATTACAGTTGCGACAACACTTGCTAATGTAGGTATATCTGCTACAGCAGATATTACAGATGAAAATCAGTGTACCAAGGCAGCCGCATTTATAATGCAGAACTATAATGATAAAAATATTACAACAGGTAAGATTGGTATAAGAACAGCAATGGTTAGTGCATTAACTGCTAAATATGCAGCAGCAGATACAGAACACAAATATACATTAGAACAATTAAAAGCAAAGGCAAATAGTGATGCAGACGCAAATCTTGTAGCTATTTCCAGTGGACTTTCACAGGCTTATAAGGCATACGGTCTACTTAATGATACGATGACATCCCTTACAGCTGGCGGAGAGAACAGTTTCTTTAATGGAATTACTAAATTGAATGAAGGAGCAGGTCAGGTTAATACTGGTGCAAATGCCCTTAAAGCAGGAATTGACCAGTTAAGTGCAGGTGCAGGACAGTTAAGTGCAGGTTCTAAGCAGCTTAAAGCAGGGCTTGATACATTAAGCAAAGGTCTTAACACACTCAGCACATCAGTTGGTTCATTTTCAACTTACAAAGAAGGAACTCTCTGCTCAAGCTTATATGCGTTAAATCTTAATGCAGGAAAACTTCAGCAGGAAGGAACAGCAGTCCTTCAGAGTGGACTTTCACAGCTTACAGCTAATAATGATACATTAAAGAGTGGTGCTTCACAGCTTGCAGATGGAACAGCTACATTAAAGGATAGTTCAGGAACACTTGCAGATGGAGTTACACAGTTAAACGAAGGTGCAATTACATTAAAGGATGGAATGGCACAGTTTAACAGCGAAGCAATTGAGCCTATCACAAAGCTTGTAGACTCAGACGCACAGACAGCCGTTGATACAATCAAGGCAGTAGTTAAGGCAGGTCAGGAATACAATTCATTCTTAGGCAAGTCAGATGACAAATCCGGAAGTGTAACATTTGTTTACAAGACAGCAGGCATTACAGCCAATAACTAAGCTTTTTTCTTTCAAACACTTTCATATAAAGATGGAACAGCCACCCGCGGGGAAACCCAAGGGTGGCTGTTTCAATATGTTATATATGAATAAATATGAATATTACAAGGTATAATCTATATGAACGGGGATTTCGCAGGAATATGATACTTAATGAATGGGGATTTGGGTAGAAATTGAGGTGCTATGAATGGGGATTTGCGCGAAAATAGTGTTTACACGAACGGGGATTTGC
>UMBT01050612.1_pt1 | contig 12712 bp, 6 predicted proteins | sample 1964001 | NCBI WGS metagenome assembly UMBT01 (sample SAMEA4835945, study PRJEB28245) | human gut metagenome | biome: gut microbiome; material: fecal sample | place: Denmark | collected 2008
GATGTTCATTTGTGGTTAGCTAATATTTCTTTCATCTTTTTGCACTTCGGCCTAATACAATTCCACCATATCGCTTGGCATTCTCAGATCACCTCTAGGAGATAATGAAACAGTTCCCACCTTTGGTCCGTCAGGTATGCATGAACGCTTAAACTGCTGCTGCCTGAAACGCGTAAAGAATGTTTCCAGAGTCTTTTCTATTTCACCCTTACTTACATTTGCAAAAGCAATCTCTGCAAGTTTTAATATCCGATCCCGGCTTTCTCCATTACGCAGAAAATGATAAAGGAAGAAGTCATGAAGGTCATATTTGCCGATGCTCTCCTCTGTTTTCTGTACTATGTTACCGTCTTTATCCGGCGGCAGTAGTTCAGGAGAAATAGGCAGGTCTGCTATTTCGCAAAGCACATTTTTCATTTCATCCGTTGACGCGCACTCGCTGGCATAAGCCTGTACAATGTATTTAACAAGTGTCTTTGGTACACTGCAGTTCACGGCATAATTGCTCATATGGTCACCGTTGTAGGTGCACCAGCCAAGTGCAAGCTCTGACATATCACCTGTACCGATTACAAGTCCGTCTACCATGTTTGCATAATCGAATAATACTTGCGTACGCTCTCTGGCCTGAATGTTTTCATATGTCACGTCAAAAACATCATCCGGATGTCCTATATCCTTCATGTGCTGTCTGCATGCAGCCTCAATATTAACTTCCACGGCTGTCACTCCAAATTCTTCCATAAGCCTGTCAGCAATTGTCTTTGTAGTAGATGTAGTTCCAAATCCTGGCATTGTAATACCATAGATATTTCTCTTCGGAATGCCAAGTGCTTCAAATGCATCACAGCATACCAAAAGTGCAAGTGTGCTGTCCAGACCGCCGGATATTCCAAGAACAACATTTTTTATTCCGGTGGATATGAGTCTCTGTTCCAGACCTTTTGCCTGAAGCGACAAAATCTCCATGCAGCGGTTTTTTCGGTTGTTTTTATCACTTGGTACAAACGGATACGGATTAACTTTCTTTGGCCATATTTGATAATCCTTCATCCGGTTTTCACCATTTAAAATTACTTTTATCACATCCGGCACATCAGCCCATGAATCGCTGTTGTATCTGTGGCGGTCATTCATGCAGCGATCAATATCTATCTCACTTATCACAAAACCAGAGCTCATCACATCATCTTCTGATACCTTTTTATTCATACGTTTTGAATAATCTGACGTCTCACCAGCTATTCTGCCATTATCAGCTATGATGCAGTGGCCGGAAAATACCAGATCCGTGCTGCTCTCTCCTGCACCGCTTGACGCATACACGTATCCGGCACGGCATCTTCCTGACTGCATCGCCACAAGACTGCGCCTGTATTCTCTTTTTCCGATTACGTCATTGCTTGCTGATGGATTTATAATGATATTTGCACCGGCTTTGCAAAGCTCCCCGCTCGGAGGCGCACTTACCCATAAATCTTCACAAATCTCAGTACCGACAATTGCGCCTCTCAGATCCTTGATAATAATATTCGGAGAAAAAGGTACTGTTGGCCTGTTTGCGACATAATTTAAAGTAATCTCATCTGATAATCTCTTGTCTGCGCTTGTAAACCAGCGTTTCTCATAAAATTCACCATAGTTGGGAATATATGTTTTTGGCACAATTCCAACAATTTCTCCGCTGTGTACATATGCAGCACAGTTGAAAAGTCTGCCAGCTTCATCTTCTATCGGCAGTCCCACGCATACAAGGATGCTTAAATCCTGCAATGCTGTTTTAATCCTGTCCAGTTCTTGCTGAGCCTGCGCGAGCAGTTCTTTTCTCAAAAACATGTCTGCACAGCTATATCCCGTAATACACAGCTCCGGAAAAACCACAAGCTGCACATCCTTTTTTGCAAGTGACTCTGCAATGTGTATGATATTGTCAGCATTGTTCACGCAGTCCCCGAGATAAATCTCAGGGGACGATGCGGCAACACGGTAAAATCCTGTATTCATGACATTTCCTCCTAGCGGTCATTTTTCATCCTGTAATCAATGCAGCGGTTTAAGTAATCCACATAATCCGGATTTTTGCACATCCCCTTGCCGGGTGTATCAGAAATCTTCGCTACATCCATACCATTGCATATTGTGGTTTTCATGACAATATTGAGTGCAGGAACATCTGTATCATTGCTTAAGTATGTGCCAATACCGAAAGCTACATTTGTTTCCTTGCAGAAATGTCTGTAGAGCTTGTCAGCACGCTCAAAATCAAGACTGTCGCTGAATAAAAGTGTCTTTGTTTTTGGGTCAATTCCAAGGCTCTTGTAATGAGCAATCATCTTTTCACCCCACTCATACGGGTCTCCGCTGTCATGACGCACTCCTGAGAAAAGTGTCGCATAGGTCAGCTGGAAATCACGCAGGAAACAGTCTGTTGTGATTGTGTCAGTAAGCGCAATACCGTTTAATACTCCATACTCCTTGATCCATGCATCGAGAGCATACCAGTTTGAATATGCCGGATTGTGCCTGTGATTGCCCTGTCCTGTGCACATAATCCACTCATGAGCCATGGTGCCTACAGGTGTAAGTCCGTACTTCTTTGCAAGATACACATTTGATGTGCCGACAAACTTTGATGAACTGTGCAGGGTGTCGTTTAAATGTGCGAACTTCTGCACTGCAAGCTCCTGCGCTTCAGCAGAAAGTCTTCTTCTGAGACCAAACTCTGAGAATGTACCCGCGTACCAGTGTCCGTTCTTTAAATTCTCATACTTTGCATCCAAACGCTTCTTAAAGCTGTCAAGCAGCTTATCATAGTCATATGCCATTCTGAAATACACTTCATTTACAATGGCAAGTGTCGGAATCTCATACATTGAAGTGTTAAGCCATGTTCCTTTTGCCTCGATAGACAAGCCACAAGGTGCATCTGTTCCTATCTCAAAATCCTCAAAACGCGGCTGCCAGAGACGAAGAAAATCAACATAAGAGCCTTTGATCCATTTGATATTGTCAAGATATGCAAGCTCATCCTCTGTAAACCGAAGCTTACAGAAAGCCTTAATCTGTTCTGTTATCTCCTGCACCATTTTCTGTGTAAAATGCACATCTTCATTTCTGCACTTGAATGTCCATGTGGTCTTGTAATCCGTAAACTGATGGAATATTGTCTGACCCATCGAAAATTTATACATGTCTGTCTCTAAAAGACTTGTGATTATCTGGTTTAATTTCATGATATTCTCCTCCCATTTCTTACGCTATTAGTATGTCAGAAACCTTTTTGATAAATGGCTTTCTATATAATATTAACCTGAATCATCTTCATTGCTTCTATTGCTGTATTATGACTTTCAGGCGTTACGCAGGCGCAGGCGTTTTCCATTACGAACACCTCTGCGTTTTTACAGAACGTCTTTGCAATCGCCACGTTACTTATTACGCATATTCCTGTGCAGAATCCGCAGAAATAAATCTCTGTATCGCTGTTGTCATATCCCGCAAGCAGTTCGCCAAGCTCTTTGCTGCCAAACGTTGGCTTGTCAATATAAGTCATATCATTACAGTCAACTCCACGCTCCTTCATTGCATCTTTAAGACGAGCGTCTACTTCCCATCCGTTTGTCCCCTTAATACAGTGAGCTATCGGAAGCTTTCTTCCCTCCTGAGTATTCAGATAGTTTTCATCATGCGTATCCCTTGTGAATATCACATCATCATATTTTCCTGACCTGATTTCATCTGCAATAACATTTGTTGCCACGTTACACTCCTTGTTTCCAAGAACTCCTGTAATAAAGTCATTCTGTGCATCCACTACTACTAAAATTTTCTTTGCCATAATCATTTCCTCCTACATCATATAATCATCATTTGTTGCATCCATAAGGATTTTTCCAAGCTGCTTTAAATCCTTCCACATCCATCGCGGAACCAGATCCCTGACTTTGTCATAATCTTTCTTATACAGCAAATCTCTGATCATTGTACTTGAAATCTCAATATCGCTTCTGCCAAGGTTTCTGATGGTCACATTCTTTAAAATATCATCTGTAAACCAGTTTTCCGCAATCTTCGGGTCGTCGTTGTAATAGAATGTAAAGCTTTTCTCTCCAATTTCATTAGCTATGTTGTAATAGAAGAAAGAACCCCATTCCTTTACATATTGAGCTGCATCCTCCATGCTCCAGTCTGATAATGTCATAACCTTTACATCTGCACCGCTTAAATCCTCTTCCTGCAGTACGTTTTCAACAAGTCTTTTTCTGTATTCGATTGGAAACGGATTTCTCTTTGTATAGCTTTTGTTTGCACTGCCTATCACAACAAGCAGATTTTCGCACTCCGATGCGGCCTGTTTTATCATGTTCAGGTGTCCGTTATGGAATGGCTGTGCCCTTGTGAGTATCACACCGTTTTTATATTTCTTATGCACTTTAACCAGTTTACGTTCATCCATGTTAAGGTCAACATATCTGTACACAGCAGCCGGTTTTCTTCCGACAATAGGTCTCTGCGACCTGTCAAGTGAAACAAGCTGTCCTGCAATCTTCTCACGGAACACCTTTGGATGAACTTCCTTTCCTGAAAGAACCTCAAACACCTTAAGCAGGTCCGGAATGGTAAACTCACGCGGCACAAGGTTAAACATAATGCCTGTATACTCAGCCTTATTCCTTATCCTCATAAGTCCTTCCAGTATAATCTGGTCATGGTCAAAAGCAAGCTTTTCGTCTGATACGCTGACCGGAACAAAGTTTTCCACTGTGATTACACCATTTTTAAATTTCTCAGACCTGAGGGAGTATTCAATTTTAATCAAGTCGTTTGCAAACTCAAGTTTTTCATCTGCAAATTTCACATCGAACCATCTGGCATCCTTTGCGTCATCACCCGCAACGGCAGACTGCTCATATCCATATGGAAGCAGTGCAATGTATGCAATATCAATAATTCTCATACGAGGGTCCCTGTCCGGCTGGCTCATGGTATAGAGCTGCTCAAGATAAATGTCTGTAAGACCTGTTTCCTCTTTAAGCTCCCTGCACGCTGCTTCATATGCTGATTCCTTTATGTTAATAAATCCGCCTGGAAGCGCCCATTTGTCTATCTCCGGATGAGCCTTTCTCTTTATCAGAAGCACCTGCATACAGCTTAAGTCTTCCTTCATACGAAGCACCATCATGTCAACTGTAACCGATGGTCTGTCATAATCGCCCGGCTTATATTCTGCTAAAAACTCCCGTTCTGTTAATCCATTTACATCTACTTTATTCATGTGTTTAACTCCTATAATTACTTTCTGCGTTTCTTATATTTACTTTATGTGCTTATTATAGTAACTCTTAGTAACTATGTCAAGTGCTTTATAGAATTAAATATAATTTTTGCAAATTTATTATGCTTCCACAACCTGTCTGCAGGAGATGCTAATATATAAGCTCAAAAAAAGGGGATGTGAAAAAACTCGATTGAGTTTTTTCACATCCTCTTCCATTTTCTGTGTTTCATGTGCATAAATCTACAGTATCTAAACAGCTTCGCTATACATCAGGCAATTTCTTCGGAGTTACGCTTTATCTGGTTCACTATCTCCATTATCTGTTTTGCGGTACTCATATCATCTTTGAAAAGAGTTGTGATACTTCCAACTGATTTAAATGGTTCACCCATCAATACTTTATTATCTTCGATATTTCCATTTGCTACTATATAGTCCACTATCAGATTTACGAATCTCATCTGATTTATGTTCAAGCGCTCTTCTGACATAAAACAACTGAAGGCTTCGTTTACTGCCGCTCTATCTACACCGACTATTTTTCGTACTAATCTGCCTATCGGTGTCTCTCCGTATTCCTTTATATAATCTTCCTTTGAACCAAGCTCAGTCCACAGAATTCGTTCCAATTCCCTTAGATCCGTTTCTGTCAGCTTTTTGTTGTTTTTCAGCTTATACACTGACAATTTGTCACTATGCTCTTTCAGGTAAAATTCGACTTTTTTACGATAATTTTTCAAGTCATTTCCGCCATATAAAGGTTCACCCGGTGTACCATCTGTTATAGAGTCCGTGAAATTTGTATAGTATATTGGCCGTACCTGTCTGTCAAGGTACTGCAACAGACCTCTTAAAGCTTCTCTTACTGTATCAAGCTCTATTATAGTGACTTTATCCCAAAATTCATTTGTCTGGACCTTTTCGATAATCTCCTTTTTCTTTTCCACCTGTGGGATTGAGTATTTGGCAGACAGCTTTTCTGCGGTCTGAACCACTATATTCACCGGACTTTGTATGCTTTTGCTTTGCAACAGTCCAAGATCTATACTGTATACCAGATAGTCAAATCTTCGCGCCAGCTCATCTTCCTTTTTAGGCCTGATAAGAGGTGCAATATGCTCCCTGATATCCGAAATCTCTATTGTCTCCAGATTATCCCACGATGATGAAGCCCTGAAAAACTCTACATAACGCAGATGTCTTTTCACCATAAAGCTATCGTCATTTAAGCTAATTACATCTTCCTTTAAATCATCCACAAGGCTTTTTCTGTAATCTGCGTATACCTCATCACTACTGTATACCGGTGCCTGAAGCTCTCTGACAATCTGGGCTTTTGTGTTATATATTTTCTCATTGAGTGATTCTGTTATGCCATTCTCCGCTCCATTTTTGTTCACGCGGAAATATTCAAAATTGTTACAGAAATCAAATATAAGAAATCTTTCTTTGTCCATACCCTCTCCAAGCAGATTAGGGCAAAGCCTGGTTCCCCTTCCAATCATCTGCCAGAACTTGGCATAGCTTTTTTACCTTCTTAAAAAATACAAGATTCAAAATCTCCGGAATATCTATTCCTGTGTCGAGCATATCAACAGATACTGCTATCTGTGGCATTTTATCACTTGTGCTAAACTCATCTATCAATGAATCACTGTACTTTATACTATAATCTATCCGCTTTATGAAGTCTCCTCCATATTCCGGAAAAAGCTTATTGAAACGCTCGACTATTGCCTGCGCATGCAAAGAGTTTTTGGCAAAAATTATTGTCTTGCCAAGCTTGTCTCCACCCTCAATTTTTAAGCCCTTTTCCATAAGCTCTCTTAAAACCTTATCAATTGTATCCGCGTTAAAAAGCCATGTATTTACGGCCTCTCCTGATATATCATCACCTACAGTGTCATCATCAGAAAATGTATCCTCATACTCCTCTTTTTCCTCATCTGACAGCTCATCATAGTGAATACCGCTTTCCATTATTTTTGACTTATATTCCAGTGTAGAATAATTGACCAGATAGCCCTCTTCCACCGCTTTTTCAAGCTCATACGCAAATGTCGGAACTCCTCTTTCAAGGTCAAAGACTCCATATGTGTTTTTGTCGATTTCATTCTTTGGAGTGGCAGTCATACCAAGTAACATCGCATCAAAATACTCAAATATTTCCTGATATTTTTTGTAAATGCTGCGGTGTACTTCATCGCAGATTATGAGCTGAAAATGCCCCGGACTAAAGAGCTTCTCACCATATTTGTTTTTCCTCTCATCTATGGCATTCATCATCGTCGGATATGTAGAAAAAATCATCCTGCACGACTCAGGGTCATCTTTATTGTCAAGCAGATTACAGCATGATAAATCAGGAAGCAGATTCGTATAATTGTTTTTGGCCTGCTTCACAAGAGCTTTTCTGTCTGCGAGGAACAGAATATTTTTCACGTAATTGTGGCGCCTTAATACATCAACAATACTAATGCTCACTCTTGTCTTTCCTGAACCTGTGGCCTGCACTATAAGCATCTTACGGTGCTTATTTGTGATAGCATCACAGACTGCGGTTACAGCCTCTTTCTGATACGGTCTGTTGGTAATATCATCGCTTATCCGTATATTTTCAAGCGGAATCCTTGAAGTGCGTCCATCCATCTCAAGCTGCAGCTCTTCCTGTGTGAAAAAGCCTGAAACCTCACGCCTTGGATATCCCATATAATCATTCGTATAGAAAAATTCAAATCCATTTGTTATGAAAATAAGAGGGCGTCTATTGTATTTATTCTGCAAACAGTCAGCATACAGCTTCGCCTGCTGGCTTCCTACCATAGCATCCACAGAAGCCTTTTTAGCCTCCACTACAGCAAGTGGAAGATTATCCTTTCCCCAAAGAACATAATCCACATACCCTGTTCCTGTGCTGTTTGGCATTCCTGTAACCGGCTCCTCCTCCGTGACATTTCTGCCAATAACCCATCCTGCCTCCTTTAAGGCAACATCTATATATCTCTTGCGGGTTTCTGCCTCACTTATCGTATCTACATGGAACTCCCTTGTCTTTACATTCTGACTACGCTTCTTTGTCATCTGCTCGCGGAGCTCTTCATTCTCCTTCAATACGCTCTCGAGCTTTTTATCCTTACTGCTTAAGCCCTCATACAGCTTCATGAGCTCATCAGCCTTTATACGCTTTTCATTACCGCTTGCAAGAATCGACTCATCATATGTCTTCTCATCGTATTCCCTCGAATATGAATAATCAATCCAATCGCAAAACTCAAACAAATCACGAAGCGCTATTATTGCTTCATCCCTGCCTATATTGTTGTTGGTATGAACTGCAACATTTCCCAGATGAATGGTATATTTGAGCATTGGAAACAGCCTTGGCTCAATTATCCTTCTAAACGTTGGCTCATGAATAAGACTCGATACATTATCTCTGTACGGAAGCGAAAGCTCCGCGTCATATGAGAAAACAAACCTCACTGCAAGCTCAAGTGCACGCCTCGACAAAATGGCACAAGTGGCCGGTGAAATGGATAAACTTTTTTCTGCTTCAACTGCCTGTTTTGCAAAATCTGCGTATTCTTCTTTCTTTAAAAGGTAATCAAAATTAGTTTCCATGTAATCACCCCTTTTATCTTTCTACAAGCACTTTGCATCTTTTTCTGCAAAATGTAATTCCATAATACATGATATTCTGTCGATCATCATTTAACAGATATTCCTGATATCTTCTATCCTTTATCTGTTTCAGAGCCTTTTCACAGGATTTTTCCATAGCTTTAAAATCTTTTGTGTATTTAAGCTCTGCAATAATTCCTTCATCCGGATCATCTGTCTCCACAATAATATCTGCAAAGCCCTCTCCTGCCTCAACATTTGACTTTACCAGCCAGTCCTCATTGCCACTCAAAATTCCAATAAGCAGATTATGATAGGAGCTTTCCTTTTCATCATTTCTCGCTTTTGTGTCAAAAACGCTCACCGAATTACTCAGCACCTTGTTTAAATACATTTCCATTATCTGTGTATTTCCATCTTTGAAAGCCTTCCAAAAGTCCTGCAACTGATCGGTATTGGAAAATATTTTATTCCTGAACCACTCCTGTATCTGCAGCTTAAATACTTCTTTAATCTCATTGTTTGGAATTACAAGGCTATATTTTTTGTTCTCACTTATCTTTGTATATGTCAGATAACCTGTTGTAAACAGAACACTCCATAGATTATCAATATTATTGTCTATTTCGTCATAGGTCATATCCAGACGAATTTGCTTGTCTATGGCTTCTCCCGCGATCAAACGCTCAATTTCATTTCTGGTTGTCTTACCAGCCTTATCTATAAACCTCTTAACAAGCTCATTTCCGCTTGTATTAATCCAATACGCTTCCGGTCCAGCCATTGGATCATCTTTTATTCTGTCAACATGATTAATTACATCCCACGGACAATATACATCAACATTTCCGAAATGATAACCATCATACCATTCCTTTGTCTCCGCAAACCTGTTTTCCAAATGATAAAATGCCAGCAAACGCTCTACTTCCGCATCCGTAAATCCAAAGTGTTCATCAAATCTTGTATCAGTAATAGATAAAATCTTGAAATTATTTAATCCTGTAAAAATACTTTCTTTTGAAACGCGAAGACAACCTGTTAAGACAGCAAAATCCAATGCCTCATTTGTCTTTAATGCTTTTCCGAATATGGCACGTATCAAAGAAACCATCTCTTTATAATAGCCATTTTGAAATGCCTTATCCAGTGGAACATCATATTCATCTATTAAAATAACTGTTTTTCTGCAATGATGCTTATATAACAGCTCAGATAAAGTTTGAAGCGAAGCATACAGTGCCTCATCTCTCATTTCATATCTGCCATCCTCTAATCGAATTAAAGAAGCATACGCCGACTTATCGTCAATGTCCAGCCTGTCACTCTGCTTCAAATATGCAAATCTCTTAGCTTCCTTTGCAATTATCTCTATCATCTGATACTTTGCAGCTTGAAAATCGAGTCCTTCCACATTCTTTAAAGATAGAAATATCACAGGATACTTGCCCATATTATCATCACACAGTTTTTTGTTGTGCGATATATAAAGACCATCAAATAATTCAGAAGCTGCTCCAATTTCAAAGAAAGATTTGAGCATACTCATGTTGAGAGTCTTGCCAAAACGACGCGGTCTGGTAAAAAGGTTGACTTTTCCCCGGCTGTCAACCAACTGTTCAATCAGCTTTGTCTTATCGACATAGTAATATCCGTCTGAACGGATTTCCTCAAAGTTCTCTATTCCCACCGGTAGTTTAAGTGATTCAGTCATGCATGCTCATCTCCTTCCCTGATAAAAATAAGTGTGTAAATATAGGTTTATTATAGCATATATTGGGGCGAAGGTCATAGTATCAAATTTTGATTTGTTGACTTGTTCTGCAAACGCATAATATCTATCTTGTACTTCCATCGGTGGCTTAATTATTTGAAAACCAGATACTATTGGAACATTAAGATTGGGCATTGTTTGTCCTACAGCCATATCTTCTATAGTTTTCTTAAATGATGGAAACGATATTATTTTTTGAATATAATCAGCAGTAACTTCCCCTTTAGTTCTGATAAGCATGCTTCCTGTTCCACACAAGAATCCATCTTCAGGAACAACTGCGCATCTACCCATTTCACCTCTTCTACCCATTACAACATCCCCAGTTTTTAACTGATATGCTGATAATTCTTCATATTTTTCATCAGAAATTGTAAGTTTATCATCTGGAGAAACCTTACCGTCAACAATATGCGAAGGATTTAGTAACGGATGTCCACCATCAATATAATCTTCCTTATGTAGTAGCGAACCAAAAGGTCCAATCTTAATATCTGCCAAATCAGAAAGTGCAACCTTATCATATCCATAAGGATTAGAAACTGGATCACCAAACATCTCGACAAATCGGGCTTTCGTTAAGCTGTCTAATTCAACTAACTCTTGTTTTCTGGCTTCTATAACCTTTTTACACCTACCCAAAACATCTATGATTTCCAATTGTTTCTCTATATTATCAAGGTTAAATTCTTCATTTTTATAATCTTTAAAATAAATATGTGGAATGGTTGCTCCAGTGTAGTATTTTTCTAAATGCATATAACTCACAACATAAAACAAATATTCTGGTAATACATTTTTCTTTGGTATTAGATACTGCATAGTTCCTATCACTGAAGATTTTGCTGGATTCAATGTTGTTCTGCCTATTCCTGCTCCATCCTTGACAACAGCTACATATGGTTGCTCCTGATGATAAAAATTTACTTTTCCAGCCAATCCTGACGCACCATAAATTGGATAATTACCACTCATTTTAATTATATCAGACTGTTTTATGTTCGATGAGCCACGCTCACAAACATCCTCAAGTTTTACTCTCATCTACATCACTCCTGCTATAAACACCATTAATCTTTCCAAGACACAAAAATAACCGCCCTGGTCTGGTAAACTGTGGCGGTTATCTTTAATCAATACATATATCAGGCTGACCGTCTATCGGTAGCACTTCTTTTATACTATATTAACATCTAATCGCCTTTTTGTCTAACATGCATTCTATTTATCAAGAATTTTACAAACACGAATTTGCTTTTAAACATCCAACAGTTTCTTAAGCTCTGCCAGTTCACCCTGTATCTCACTTTCCAGAGCGTCAATCTTTCCTATTATCACATCGGTTGGCTCATATTGCACAGCCTCATAGACTATTTCCTTGTACTTATTGATTGAAAGGTCATAATTATTTGAGACAATCTCATCAACAGGAACAAAGAAGCTCTGATCCGTTCTTTTTCTGTCAGTCTCTGCATCAAGATGATTGAATCTCTCAATAATATCCGGGATATCATTGTCTGCGATTTCCTGGCGTTTGTCATCAAGGCTTAATCCATCAGCTTTCATATCATAAAACCATACTTTGTCGGTATCACTTGAGCCTGTTTTTGTAAAAATAAGGATTGCTGTTGACACTCCTGCGTATGGCTTAAACACTCCACTTGGCATTGATATGACTGCGTCGAGCTTATTGTTTTCTATGATTTCTTTTCTGATTTGTTTATGTGCTTTACTGCTGCCAAACAATACTCCATCAGGAACAATCACTGCCGCTCTGCCACCTTTTTTGAGTATACGCAAAAATAGTGCTAAGAAAAGTAGCTCTGTTTTCTTCGTCTTTGTCACTTTAAGCAAATCTGCTGAAACCGCCTCATAGTCCAGACTTCCCTTAAACGGCGGATTTGCCAGAACTAAGCTGTATTTTTCAACATCCGTATTCTGCTCTGAAAGACTGTCTCTGTACGAAATATTAGGATTTTCCACACCATGAAGCAGCATATTCATAGCTCCGATTCGAAGCATGGTTCTGTCCATATCGT
>UMBT01056138.1_pt1 | contig 12662 bp, 10 predicted proteins | sample 1964001 | NCBI WGS metagenome assembly UMBT01 (sample SAMEA4835945, study PRJEB28245) | human gut metagenome | biome: gut microbiome; material: fecal sample | place: Denmark | collected 2008
TCTGGTCATCGGTCTTGGGGGTCTCCTCGGTGGAGGGGACGATGATGGTGATGGTGCCGTCGGTGGGAGGGGTGGGGGGAGTAGGAGGAAGTTCCTGCTTTTCACCCTTGGTCCAAACTGTTGTACCATCGACAGAAACGGTACCCAGCAATTCATATCCCTCGTAGAAGCGGCAGCCATAAAGAGCCGATCCTGTTTTGCTGTCTACCGCAATATTCTCCGTAGTATTGTTTCCTGTGAAACCGAGGTTCCAAGCGCCACCTTCTTTAGCATGTTTATAATCACACAAACGAACAGCGGGTTTCGGAGCAGCCGCAGAACCAGTCCCAATAAACTGACAATTATTAATTTTTACCTCTAAAACGCCGTCCAGTGTGTTTTGACGGTATGCATCAATAAAGCCATAAGGAGATTTGAATGTGCATCCATCAAAGGAGAAAGATGTACCGGTATAGCACTTCACATTAAAGCACTTTGTATAAGAGGACTCAAACAAGCAGCCTTTGAAAGTAACCGCACCATTTCCGAACATACTAATAACATTTGTAATCTTGCAGTCCTCAAAGCTCATAGAGGCCGGACGAATAAATCCACGGTAATAATCACTGGAATTATCCTTAGCATACTTATCATGAAGAGTTACAGATTTAAATGTAATCTTACCAGCACCATCAAAACTATAACAACCAACACCACCAGCATCGGAATAACCGGCCTTGTACTCATTTCCGTAATTAAGTGTTGTTTTGTCCTGACCAGCGCCAACGAAAGTCAAGTTTCTACCATCTTTTACAGAAATTTTTTCGAGGTCGAATGTACCCTCACCAAGCGTAATGGTATCGCCATCCGCTGCAGCATTCACTGCTGCAATCAAATCATCATCAGTAGTAATTCCTGCCGCTAAGGCGGTGGTGGGCAGCATGACGGCCAGCATGAGAAGTGCCAGCACCAGGCTTAAAATCTTTTTCATTAGAATAAACCTCTCTTCTTTTTATTTTTCCCGCAGGTGGGGTTGTGTTTGCTGGCGCAAACACAAAATATCCACATGTGGATATGATTGGTATAAACAGGTTACCACTTTTGGGCAGGGTGTGTCAACTATTTGGGAGAATTTTGGAGGAACACACAAAATGGAAGAGTTTAATTTAGCAAAAAATGCTCAGATTTTTGCCATCGCAGAAGGGCTTATACAATGGCATTAAACAGGACGGCTACTGCAAGCTGCACCAGCATATAGACAGCGAGGACTGCAACGCCCTTTGTAAAAAGGAATTTCTTGTCGATCTCCTCCCTGCCGAGAATATAGGCCGCCGCCACAGAACCGGATGGGAAAAGAAATGCGACCGAGGCACAGGTGCTGATGACCGTAAGGGTTACCGTTGGGTCAATCTTTATCCCCTGTTCCATCATTCCACAAACAATTGGGACAATAATCGGTGTCATTCCCATGGTAAGCACATTACCGTTTACCACCTGTGTAACAACGGTGATGAATAGTACACAGATCAGCAGCAGCATAATGGTGCTTTGCCCGCCGAAGATAGGGGCAAACACAGAAACAAGCCAGCTATTGATGCCAAGGGAGGCATCCGTGCATGCCCTTCCCAGCATTGTCATTGCACCAATAAGCGCAACCATGGGCCATATAGATGCATCCCGGAGGAGCGCCGGAGCATTCATAATGGGCTTGCCGTTTTTGCTGATTATATTAAACACCGCAAGCGGAACAGCCCAAATCAGGCTGGTATCCAACGATTTGATGAATGTATAGCCCGGAAAGCTCTTTGGCAGCAGATAGATAAGAAACAGGTAAGCCATACAGAATACAAATGATCCTATTCCGATCTTCATCTCAAAGCTGAAGGTATCTGGGGTTTTATTGAACTGCTCTATCTGGTCCGATTTAATATCCTTTAATCTGCTGATATCGACTTTGAAGAGGTACTTCATGCAAAGAACAAGCACTGCAAACAGGCTTACCCATGTGACGATCTGAATCACCATATAGAGCCATCTGTTGAATTGATAGCCGTATGGCTCCAGCATGGAATCAAAGAAGCCGACAACAACCAGGATAAGCCCCTGAAACGGGATCAGATATTTCCCATAGGAGGAGGTGTACATATACAGCAGGCCGAACTTCATGAACTGGTCATCCTTCTTGTAGCCGCACACCTTCGCAATACTTTCGAAAAGCCCGAATGCCAGCAGGAAAAAGGCTGCACCATTGACCACTGTCGAGACTAAAAAGCCGGCCAGCATAAGCATAAACATAAAGATGCCCGGTCTTCCCCTTGTGATTTTAAGCGAAAGAAGCTTCTTTGCGAAAACATCCATGGCACCGGTCTGCCTTAAATACACGCAAAGCGCCCCGGCAAAAATAAGCTGAAAGGTCACTCCGGAGCCGATCCAGCCGCTGATCAATTCGCTTGCCTTGTAATAGCCATGCAGGACGAATGCCAAAAGCGCAAGCAGTGAACTGGAGAACAGGTCACAGCCCACACATGTCATAAAAATAAGGCCGATAAATACACCGAGAATCTTTATCCCCATCTGTGACATACCGCCAAAGGTGGGACAAACCAAACCGAAAAAGTACATAAACGCAATACCGATCAGGGTTTTAATGTATATTGCACCCTTCCCTTTCGTCACAGTACCCATATATTCCTCCATTCTCCTACCGCACAGCTGATGGCTGCATATGTGTCTGCTGCGATGACTTGCTCCATGATATATGCGGCCAGGGAAACACCGCTAATCGCAGCCATATCATGCGTCATACCCCCAGGCGCTTGCAGCACTGCAAGAGCATATTACAGTCATCGCCTCATTGTTATTTCACCGCTTTTCCGCCAAACTGTTGAATCATGTAGTCGGAAAAGGTATTCAATACCTTTGAATTGCTTTCCCGGCGAAATACTAAAAAAGTCTTTACGATAATTGTGTTCCTTTCTAATGGGATGCGCACCAAGCCCGGGATCGCACCATCCGTGACCGGGACGATTCTGAGGGCTATGCCGTAATTATTGACAATAAGCATATGTGCCGTTTTCATATCGTTCCCGATGACCATGATCTTATCGCTTGCCTTGGGATAAAAGCCCCTGGAGATACACGCCCGAACCAGTGGGTCGGAGGTATCCGTATAGAAATCGGAGGTACTGCCGGTCTGCTTTGAGTTCATAATGAAGGTTTCATCTTTAAGTTGATCAATGGAAACCTCCTTGAGCTTGGAAAGCGGATTATCCTCACTCATCTCCACTACCACTTCACACAGATTGGAAAGCTCGATAACACTGAATGCCGGGTCGTGATAAAACGGTATGATCTGTATGGGATCGCTTTCAAGCATCATATACGGGAAAATGGCCGCATCAAGACTTTTATTCTGCATGGCGGTCACTGCCTCGGAATAACCGACATTCCATACCTTGATAACACATTGCGGATATTCATACTGAAATTTTACAAGAAAATCCGGGCTGATATGGCTTTTTACCGAAAAGCCCAAATGGATCTCCTGACGGCCGGCGTCCTTTTCCTGCTTAAGCTCGTCCAAAAGCGCATTGTATTCCTCCACGATGCCGGCAGCATGCTTAACAAAAATTTCTCCCTCATGCGTCAGCCTGATGGAGTCCTTTTTGGTTGCCCTGTGGATGAGCTTTATCCCAAGCTCTTTTTCCACCGATATAATCTGCTTTGATAGAGACGACTGGGTAGAAAAAACATTCTCTGCCGCTTCGCCGAAGCTTTTGGATTTTGAAAGTGCCAAAACCGCCTTGATGTATTCCAGCTTCATATAAACCATACCTTTCCGGCAGCGCCTTACTCTTACTTTATTGGCCGATAATGCATTCCCCGGGAAGATGCTGCATCCGATTAATGCCGTTTTGCCCCACAGCATATCCCTTTTTAACCGCAGCCGTCCGGCTGCTGGGATCATCACCTTACGGCAAAGATTGAAAAATAAGATCTTTATTCCACAGGTGAAAGGGGAGCCCCCCATAAAATAAAAGTATTATATAAGCATTGTTTGCAAATGTAAAGACAGTAAAGAAGCACAGCGGAAATCAAGGAATCGCTAACGGCATCCCTTTGACGCCCGCTGTGCGACTCTACTGCTTTTCAGGGTCGTCTTTTGCCTACGGGGTTTTGTAATATAAAGCCGGTTTTTACTGCACCGTTTATCGGGGCAGATATACTCCCTGCTTCTTCAGCATCTGTTGGACTTTCTTCACATCAACATTGCGGAAAGTGGTATTTGACTGCAACGCCAAGGCTGCAGCAGCACCAGCGGCTTCACCCAGTGCGACACAGTGGGGGATCAGATTGGCATGATCGTTTGCATCATGTGCCGAGGAGAAGCAGCGGCCGGCAGCCAGCAGATCCTCTACATCATCGGCAGGAAGCATAACGCCGTACGGGAGCTCAATGGGAGATTTATACTTCATCCGTCTGTGTGCGGGAATGATGGCAATGGTATCCTCGTGCTCGATTGTTTGTGCAATATCATCCATCGTAAGACGGTAGGTACCGTTCAGGCGACGGCTGCCGCGTGTACCAAGCTGCGGGGCGGTATCGTGCAGGAATGCATTTTTAAAGCCGGGAACATTCTCACGAATCCATTCGATGCCCTCATTCAGGCTGCGTCTGATGAGCATTTCAGTATCGGTAAGATCCTGAACATTGCAGCAATCCTTTCCCTCCACGAAATTATTGACCCACATAATATCCTTCATGGGGGTGACGAAGGGGGAAATGCGATATCCGAACAGCTTTTTATATTCGGCCAGCTTATCACGATAATGGCTGTTGGGATCATACTTCCAATTGCGGAATTCTTCAGAATCAACATTGCCGAGCCTGAATACAACGGAAACATTATAGCTGCGGTCATCGCCGCTGTATTCCTTCTCATAGGCACAGCCTGCGGATGCAAAGATATCACCGTCACCGGTACAGTCGATCACCTTGCCGGCCAAAATCGCCTTGCGGCCCTCCTTGGACTGGAAGGTCACGCCGATTACTCGATTGCCCTCCATAAGCGCCTCGCTGCCCCAGGCATGGCAGTATACGGTTACACCGGCATCCTCTACCATGTTGACCATGGCGATCTTCAGCATTTCCGGATCAACATATGCGCCATACCAGATCCATCCATCACATACAAAACCGTAATACTTTCTCCATTTATCGATCAGCGCAGGGTCCGTGCTGCCGATATCCTTGCGGTCAGGACCGATCAGGCCATTGGGCATCTTCTCCAAACGATCCAGCCACTCCTGCTGTATGCCTGCAATCATCTGCTGCTTTCCCTCGCTGAGATGCGGGATAAAAAGCACCTGCCCGCCGGTAGCCATACCGCCCAGATGACCATAGCGCTCCAGCAGGACTACCTTACCTGCACCATTACGGGCGGCGGAAACCGCCGCAGCCGTTCCGGCGGGGCCGGCACCGACAACCAATACATCGCAGTGGTCAAATACCTCGATTTCTTTTGCCTGCTCGTGGATATATTCTTTCATTGTATCAAATTCCTTATCTTATAGAGTTGTTTTCGTTGCGGGCTCTCTCCCGGATGGAAGCGTTCCGTTTGGAAATGCGCCGGCAGAGAGCTCCGCGTTTTTAACCGGGCTGTATTCCTATGATAGGTAAACGGTCATCAATCAACAGTAAGGCCCTTTTCCTTGCGCAGCGCGATCAGCTTTTCCTCGGTGACATTAAACATGGAAAGGGCGATCATGCCGATTGCGAGAGACGCACAGGGAACTGCAGACAGAAGCACACGAATGCCCTGCACTGCTTCCGTTGTCACGGCAGCCTTATCAAACCCGACTGTTGCAAGGCCGAAGCCGAGCAGCGCACCGGCGATGGTCTTTGCGATACCGATGGTTACCGTATACAGGGAGCTCATAAAGGGACGGACATCCTTACCGTTAACGATGGCGGTATAGTCAATAACATTGGTGTAGAGAGGCAGCTCGATGGTGTAGCAAACATTACGGCCGATCATTGCCACGCAGAGAAGGATGGTGAATATAAGAGGATTCTTGCCGATAAAATATGCCGAACCGAGGGCAGCCGCATAGATAATAAGGCCGGAATACATGCCGCCCTTGATGCCGAGACGCTTGGCAATGATGGGACCGATGAAGGAGCCGACGAACTGCATCAGGGTGGACAGTGCCATGTATGTAGCCATCATGGTCTTATCGCCGATAACAAACCCGTAATAATAAGCCACAAGGCTCATCACCAGGGCATAGGGGATACCGTGAGAGAAGGAAACGATCAGCCATGCAATGGTTTGCTTGTTGCAGACGGATTTGATCATCGTCCAGAAGGAGACGCCGTCTTTTTTGCTTTCCTTTACAGTTTCAACAGCAGTTCCGTCCTTGGCTGCCGGGTCGGATTTCCCGGTGGAAGGATCCACGGATTTTGCAATCTTGGCAAGATTGAAGAAGGATGCCGTAAGAGCAATTACAATAAGCACCATGAAGCCGGTATAGCCAGCTGCTTCGTTATTGAAGAGCTTGCCGATAAAGGCAATGGCTGCAACGGCAACAAAGCCGAAGAATACTTTTCCGATGGAATTGATCTGGCTGCGTGCGCCGGCAAGGCCGGTACGCTCCGTCGGGTCGGGGGCAAGGGGGATCATCAGACCGGTATAAGCCGCAAAAGCAAAGTTATAAAGGAAGGTATCCAAAACGCAAATGACAAATACCAGCGGGAACTTGATGCCTTCCGGAAGATTACCCCAATTGACAAAGGTGAGAATCTGGAATATTCCCGCTAACGGCATCATGATATAAATCCATGAGCGATAGCGTCCCCAGGGCAGACGAACTTTCTGCATGATAACACCGATTACAAAGGAACCCCAAAGTCCGATGAGACCCTTGACCGTGTTCATCGTGCCCAGCTGAACATTGGTGAGCCCGACAAATGTGGTAAGGAAGAAGGACAGGTATGTCCCCGTCATGTTTGTTTTCAAGGAGGAAATACCATTTACGAGACCATACGAAATAGATTTTTTAGTGTATAACGCTTTTTTCTTTTTTTCCAAACTAATCACTCCTCACACTGATCATTTTGTCAGATATCTGCATCTAAACTATAAAACAATTGGTTATTATAATGCAATTCAAATTTGAATTGCACTTATTCCTTTATGGAATAAGGAGATCGCCGGAGAAGTAATCTGCAGGAAAAGATGCAAAAGCCGCCCCCGTTTCCGGGAGCGGCTTGAAGGGTTTCAGGTTAGAACAGTGCGGAATTTAGTCCAGCGTGATGACCTTGACGGGGCACTTTTCGGCGCAGGCGCCGCAATTGGTGCACTTTTCGGGATCGATGGAGGCGAGGAAATCGGTGACGGTGATGGCGCCGGTGGGGCAAACCTTGGTGCACATCATGCAGCCGATGCAGCCGGCGGAGCAGACCTTGCGGACGACAGCGCCCTTATCATGGCTGGAGCAACGCACGGTGACATGATTTTTGACCGGGACCATGCCGATGAGCAGGTGCGGGCAGGCTTTGGCGCAGGCGCCGCAGCCGGTGCACAGGCTTTCATCCACATGGGCAACGCCATCCACGATGGAGAGCGCACCGAATTTGCAGACCTTGACGCAATCGCCATAGCCCAGGCAGCCGTAGCCGCAGGCTTTTTTGCCGCGGTGCAGGACAGCGCAGGCCGCACAGGTGGCGGGGCCGTGGTAATCCTCGGCTTCGCCGCACTTTTCGCAGGTGCCGCTGCAGCGGACGGTGGCTTTGACGGGCTCGGTGTTTTCCGCCGCGACGCCCAGGTATTCGCTGATCTGAGCGGAGACGGAAGCGCCGCCGGGGATGCAGAGATTGGGCTTGGCGCTGCCATTGGCAACAGCTTTGGCGTAGTCATCACAGCCGGCATAGCCGCAGGCGCCGCAATTGGCGCCGGGCAGGAAGCCGCGGATATCCTCCACACGGGTATCGATGGGGACCGAGAGGAAATGGGAGGCCACTACCAGCAGGATGGCGCAGATCAAGCCGATAGCGCCGACAATAATAATACCAGTCATAGTTATCTCCCCTCCTTACTTCAGCAGACCATCTACCACACCGGAGAAGCCCATGAAGGACATAGATACGATGGAGGCAGCGATCAGAGTGATGGGCAGGCCCTGGAACGATTCGGGGATATCCATGTTCTCCATGCGGCCGCGAACGCCTGCGAAGAGGACCATTGCCAGCAGGAAGCCGAGACCGGCGCCCAGCGCATTGACCATGGACTGGCCGAAATTGTACTTCTCATCGATATTGAGCACCGCTACACCGAGCACGGCGCAGTTGGTGGTGATGAGGGGCAGATAGATGCCGAGGGCTTCATACAGCGGAGGCAGGAACTTCTTGAGGGCCATTTCCACCAGCTGTACCAGCGCGGCGATGACCAGGATGAATACGATGGTCTGCATATAGCCCAGGTCGTATTGATCCAGCAGATAGGTCTGGATGGGCCAGGTGGCGGCGGTGGCCAGTACCATAACAAAGGTAACGGCGACGCTCATGCCGACGGCGGAATCCAGCTTTTTGGAAACGCCGAGGAACGGGCAGATACCCAGAGTCTTGGAGAGGACGAAGTTCTGCGTCAAAATAGCAGAAAGCAGAATGACGATCATTTCTTTCATGCTTCACAGCCTCCTTCCTTATTCTCTGCCGAGGGGCAGCCACCGGCGCAACCGGCGCAGGCGCCGCAGGCAGCGCAATCGAGTTTCTTCTTGGGCTTATGCTTGGCGAACTTATTCATGATGGCGATGAGCACGCCATAGACGAGGAAGCCGCCGGGGGTGAGCTTCATGATCGCGATGGGATCGAACAGATTGGCGGTGAGGGTGATGCCGCACCAGGTACCGCTGCCGAGGATCTCACGCACGGTGGCCATGCAGAACAGAGCAAGGGTGAAGCCCAGGCCCATGCCCAGACCATCGAGGGCGGAATCGATGACATTATTCTTGCTGGCAAACATCTCGGCACGGCCGAGGATGATGCAGTTTACTACGATAAGCGGCAGGAAAATGCCGAGGCTCTGATAGAGGCTCTGCACATAGGCCTGAAGCAGCAGCTGCACCACCGAAACGAAGCCGGCGATGACAACGATGAAGCAGGGAATGCGGACCTTATTGGGGATGATATTGCGCAGCAGGGAGATAACGATATTGGAGCCCAGCAGTACAAAGGTGGCCGCCAGACCCATGCCCAGCGCATTGAGGACCGAGGTGGAGGTAGCGATGGTGGGGCAGGTGCCCAGCACCAGAACCAGAACGGGGTTCTCCTTGATGATACCATTGGTGAAGGTTTTCAGCTTGTTACTCATTTGGTTCCTCACGCTCCTTTCACAGTCTCAAAGGCAGCAAAGGCCAGCTTAACAGCTTCCTTGTAGCCATTGGAGGTATAAGTTGCCTTAGATACCATGGGCAGCTCGCTATCGGGGGTTTCGGCGGTGACGCCGATCCACTTCTTGCTGTAAGAGCTCTTGGCGAGCTTGGAACCGTCAATTCCCTCGTACTCATTGGGGGTCTCGGTGTGCTGATACAGCTTGGAGGCGATGATGGCGCCGTTATTATCAATGGCAACGAGGATGTGCAGATCGCCGCTGAAGCCGGAGGCATGAACATTGAACGCATAGCCCAGCTCGGACTGATAGGCGCTGTCGGTGCCTTCAGGTGCGGTCTCCAGCTCGGTGTAGCCCTCGCCCAGCATCTCGGTGATCAGCTCGGCATCGGGATAGACCTTTTCCTCGGTGGGAGCTTCGATGGCGATGCCCGCCAGCTCGCCGTAGGCAACAAACGCATTGCCGACTGCGGCATTGAAGCCCTTGGAGGAGAAGGTGGCGCCGGAGAGGAACTCGATGCCCTCAAGGTTATAATCCTTGCCGAGGTACTGCTCCTGGAAGTGGGCTTCCTTTTCGATGCGGTCGCCAATACCGGGGGTCTCGCCGTGCTCCATGACCTGGGTGCCGGTGATGGCGCCGTCGGAGGAGATGCCGACCATGACGGTGATCATGCCCGCGAAGCCCTTGCCCTGGGCCTGGAATACATAGCCAGCGCCATTGCCGGCCTTGTAGGCATTGAGGACATTTTCGGCGGAGACGGTGACTTCCTCGAAGTCGGTGCCATCGGGCAGAACGGCGGAAAGGGCCGCATTGGCCTCGGCAGCCTTGGCCGCGTCAATGACGGGCTTGGTGAGGCCGTAGGTACCCACCAGCGCCGCGGAAACGATGACGCAGATGGCGGTGAGGACGACGATGGGTTTCAGCTTTTCCCATTTCATTTCTCAGCACCTCCCACTCCAAACGGTTTTTTGGCCCCGATCTTATTGAGGTGGGGGCAGATGATATTCATAAGCAGAATGGCGAAGGATACGCCCTCCGGATAGCCGCCGGAGGAATTGCGGATGAGCATGGTGATAATGCCCGCGCCCAGCGCGAATACGACCTTGCCCCACTCGGTGGCGGGAGAGGTGGAGTAATCGGTGAGCATGAAGATGCCGCCCAGCAGCACGCCGCCGGTGAGGATCATATAGATGGGATCATAACCCAGAACGACGCTCATGAGCGCGATGGTAGCCACATACACCAGCGGGATGGTGAGGGTGATGACCCGGCGAACCACCAGATAAACAAAGCCGATGATGAGGGCAATGGCGCAGGTTTCGCCCAGGCAGCCGCCGCGGATACCGAAGAGCAGGTTCTTGACGGCGGGGAGGCTATCCACAGCGCCCTCCTTGATGAGGGCCAGGGGGGTCGCGCCGGAAACGGCATCGATGCCGGGAATGTAGGAATTGGCGGTCGGCCAGGTGGTCATCTGCCCGGCAAAGGCGATGAGCAGGAAGATACGGCCGGTGATGGCGGGATTGGCGAAATTGCAGCCGATGCCGCCGAACAGCTGCTTGACGATAACAATAGCGACAAAGCAGCCGACAATGGCCATCCAGATGGGGAACCCGGCAGGCAGGTTCATTGCCAGCAGCAGACCGGTCACGGCGGCGCTCAAATCCGAAATGGTATTAGTGCGCTTGGTGATCTTACGGAACAGGTACTCGAACAGGATAGAAGCCGCCACACAAACGACCTCCAGCAGCAGGGCGCGGGTGCCAAAAACCAGTACCGACGCCACCACGGCAGGCAGCAGGGCAATGAGGACATCACCCATGACGGAGGTGGTGGAGGCACCGCCGCGGACATGAGGCCCGGCGGAAACCAACAGTTTACGATCAGTCATATTCTACTCCCCTCCCCCTTACTTTTTTATCATCTGCTTGCCCAGCTGGTTATAGACCACCAGGTGGCGCTTGGCAGGACATACATAGGCACAGCAGCCGCATTCCATGCACAGATTGACATGGAGCGCCTTCAGGGCCTCCACATCCTCGGCATGATAGGCGCGATCCAGCGCCGCGGGGCTGAGACTGAGCGGACAGGCCCGCAGGCAGCGGCCGCAACGGATGCAGGCGGTCTCGGCTGCCATTTTGGCTTCTTTTTCATTAAAGACCAGCAGGCCGTTATTGGTCTTGCTGATGGGGGTCTGGTCATCCCGGCAGGAGGTGCCCATCATGGGGCCGCCCAGGATGATCTCGGCCGGTTCGCCCTTGTAGCCGCCGCAGAAATTGATGATGTCCTCCAGCTTGGTGCCGATGGGAACCCAGACATTCTTCGGCTCGGCTACCGCGCCGCCATCCACCGTGACCATACGGCTGGTAAGCGGCAGGCCGGTCTTGACATACTCCGCCAGCTTGATGACAGTGCCGACATTCATGACCAGTACGCCGACATCACTGGGGAGCTTGCCCTCCGGGATGACACGGCCGGTGGCCTCGTAAACGACGACCTTTTCGGCGCCCTGGGGGTAGCGGGATTTGAGCTCCAGCACCTCCAGCTTGCTGCCCTTCGCCGCGGCGTCGGCCTTGATCTTCTCAATGGCCTTGGGCTTGTTATTTTCGATGCCGATGACCGCGCGGCCGCCCGGCATATGGCGCAGAATGAGCTCCGCGCCCTCCAGCAGCAAGTCGGTCTTTTCCAGCATGATGCGGTAATCGCAGGTGAGGTAGGGTTCGCACTCGGCGCCATTGATGACAAGGGTATCGATGGCTGCGCTCTTCAGGCCGGCCAGCTTGACGCTGGTGGGGAATCCCGCGCCGCCCAGTCCCATCAGACCGCAGGCGCGCGCCGCCACCAGAACATCCTCCAGCTCCGCGCCGATGGCGGGCGGAGGGAGGGTCTCATCGATGGTCTGCTCGCCATCGGTGGTGATGACAATGGCTTCCGATTTGGCGCCGCGGGCATTGAAGATCTGCTCGATGGCCTTGACCTTACCCGATACGCTGGAATGGATCGGTGCCGAAACCGCCGCTTCACTATCGCCGATGAGCTGGCCGACCTTAACGGTATCGCCAACCTTTACGACAGGTTTGCAGGGGGCGCCGATGTGCTGAGACATGGAAATGGTGACCTCGGCCGGGACCGGCATGATCACGCTTTCCAACTCGGCTGTGTTCTTTTGGTGCTTCACATGGATGCTGGGAAGCGAATGGAACATAGCCACAGGTATCCCTCCTAATTGTTTATTTTAGGCTTAAGCGGTCCAGATAGGGCATGACAACCCGCAGGGCCATCCCGGTGATGGCGCCCA
>UMBT01062350.1_pt1 | contig 12299 bp, 3 predicted proteins | sample 1964001 | NCBI WGS metagenome assembly UMBT01 (sample SAMEA4835945, study PRJEB28245) | human gut metagenome | biome: gut microbiome; material: fecal sample | place: Denmark | collected 2008
ACCTCGCTCGCCGTATCAGCACTTAGAATTATGCGGTATTGCCTTTACAACTTCACAAGTATCTCCCCCGCACCGGAATCCGATTGCCCTTCTCCCCTATCCCCCAACCGCGCGTACCGTTCATCTTCATCCGCTCCCCCACCCCAAAACAAAAGGCATGTGCCCCCCTTATCTCTATCATAAGGTGGGCACATGCCGTTACATTATCATGATTTTATCACGCCAAAGTCATCAGGCAATGCAGCCATCGGCAAAGCTGTTGCGCTTGGCTTTCTCTTTCTGCTGGTTGCGCTTGGCGATGATTTCTTTGCTCAGGCCAATACGGTTGGTCTTGAAGTGGAAGAACGGGCGTTCCGGTACGGTGAAAATCTCCACCGGACGCATGTAACGTTCCGGCAGGCAGGCATTGATCTTATCGCGCACATCGTCCAAGGTGTAGCCATCTTTGAGCTGGACGTACAGGTACGGCAGGAAGCAGCCCTCGTGCTCATCATCCGGCACGATAACAAAGAACTCGTCCTTGATGCCCTTGATGTCGGCATCAGCCACGATGTTCTCCAGCGGCTGCACCATCAGATCGCCGCCGCCAAAGCGCGGGGATGCGCCGCGGGTCATCGTGTAGAGCACACCGTCCTCGGACATATAGCCGATATCGCCGGTGTGCAGCCAGGTCTTGCCGTCTGCGTGGACCTGCAGTGCCTTGGCGGTTGCTTCGGGGCGGTCATAGCCCAGCATCACGCCGGGGCCCGTCATGCAGATCTCACCGGGGGTATTGTAGGTCAGCTCTTCCTGGGTGCCGGGCTTGAAGATGCTGATGACGCTGTGGATCATCGGCACACCAACGTTGCCGTCACGCACCGGGAACGGAGCCATGGGCAGAGTGGCGTTGGAGCCGGCCTCGCTGCTGCCGTAGCCGGCAGTAAAGCGCAGGTTGCAGTTATGCTGCTTGAGGAACTCCTCAACATTGCGCAGCTGCTTGTTGTTGAATGCCTCGCAGCCGGCGCCGATGGCCAGCATGTGGGACATATCATAGTCAGCCGGAAGACGCTTGCTGCGGCGGATAACCTCCACAAACATGGGGATCAGGGGCCAGTTGTTGGGGCGATAGCGCATCATTTCCAGGTCAACATCGTACACATCCACAAACGGATCCAGAATGAGCAGCATGCCGCCGGCCAGGGGCAGCAGCATCATGGAAACCACAACAGCGATCAGAGCCGGGGGCAGGATGGTCAGCAGCCAGGTGGGGCGGAATTTATCCGAAGAGCCATAAAAGTTCATCTGGGCCAGCACACCGATGATGCTGTGTGCAGAATGGATGACCTGCTTGGAAGGGCCGGTGGAACCGCTGGTGTAGGCGCGCAGCAGCGGGCGGTCAATGTTGACAGGAGCGGGCACAAAGCCGCGAAAACGCTGGCCCATGTTACAGAAATCAGCCCACATCATGGTATCAGAGCCACGGGCGGGAGTATCCGGATACAGGGCATCCAGGGAATGCTGCAGGTAAACCGGCATAGCGGCGCGGTCGCCGCTTTCCAGAGCGGGAACGATAACATAGGTATTCACGTTGGTCTGCTCACGGTAGGCTTCGATTTCGGCCTTGGAGAAGAAGTCGTGAACAAAAATCACCTTGGCATTGGCTTTCTGAACAGCTTCAATGTTTTCTTCCAGGGTGTTGTCACGGCACAGCAGCGAAGCACCGATGCGCTCGGCTGCCAGCAGCAGATAAATGAATTCCGGCACAGAACGCAGGAACACGGGGATCTGGTCCCCCTGCTTGATGCCAAGCACCTGCAGAGCGCGGGCGGTGGCGTCCACCTTACGGAACACGGTACCCCAGGTGATATCCACGCCATAGTAGTGCATGGCAACCACGTTAGGGTCTGCAGCGCGCACGGAGAGGTACTGCTCCACGGTGCAGGCCGGAACCTGGATACCGCGCAGAACTTCTGGATAGAACTTCATCCAGGGGCGGTCAATGCTGGGCTTGCCAGTCAACATCGCGTTTTCATTCATTGCAATTTCCTCCAAATGTCTTTCCCTTATAGTTGCAGGGAATTAAATTATCCAAATCAAATCACGCCAAACCTTTATGGCGCTTTCCCCTGCTGTGCACATCGTTGCACAGCGTCGCCGAACCATAATGTTATAATTATCTTCGGTGCTGAACATAGTATACCATTCCTGTTTACGGAAAGCACGAGAATCCCATGGCACAAATTTCCAGAAATTGATTCCGCATGATTCACTTTTTTCACATGGATTTTCACGCTTTGGCATGGAGTTTTCTTGCAATTTCATTTTCCTCGGTGCAACAAAAGCCCCAGCTACCGCAGCAGCCAGGGCTCTATGTTTATGCGTATGTATGTTGTATTTTTAGATTTTGTTCATCCAGCTCTCTTGCAGTTCTTCCATTTCATCACTTTTGGCGCGGGTAATCAGATGGATTCCCTGCAGGACATGATGGATGTGCTCCGCAATGGCGTTGCGCTCTTTTGTCACGTTCTGGTCATCCAAATTCCAGACCTGATCAAAATATTCACTCAGGCGGTCTTCCATCACACTGTTGTTGACCATTGCAATCCGGTTGACGGGGCAGTTGTTATCCAGCCGAAGATACGATGCAGCGCCAGAAAGAAACATATTGGGGTCCGCCACATACTGGAAATCGTTCACAATGCGGCCGCTGATCAAGCGGAATTCAAGTTTTTCACGCTGCTTGCAAAGCTGCAGCACATAGCTGATGCACCGGCTGCGCTGATCCGGGGTAAGGCTGACCTTGTAACTGAAAAAGTCCAGCTCGCCGGAAACCGCCATGGAGGAAAATGCAGCTTCATAAATCAGGATGCGGATGTTTGTTTCCTCCACCACACCTTTGGCAAGGTTGTGTACGCTACGCAGCTCCGCAGGGGTAGCCCCCAAAAAATCTTTCAGCTCGGCCTCGTGGGCGGTCAGGATCTCTTCAAACAAGTCATCCGGCAGCAGAAGCTCATTCAGGTGGCCGAACATCCACCGCAGATTGGAGGCCAGCAGCGTGTGCATATAGTCGTACTGGCTGATCAGCTGGCGCATGCTGGTATCGCGGAAAAGCTGGTCATCCCGCACGCAGAGCTTGGAGAAGTTATCATACAGGCTTTCGCAGTTCTGCGGATCCTCGGTGGCGGTAACGGCGGCGCAGCGGCTGTGGCTGACCAGCAGGCCGGTAATGGCAAAATCGCCCTTGACCACAAACACCGCGCGCCCGGCAGCCGCGGTGCTGCCAAACAGCTTGAAATGAATATGGCTGAAGTTGGTCAGCACGTTGATAATGAGCGCGGCATCATAGATGGGGTCCCATTTTTCGCGGCTGATATCGATCATCAGCTTGAAATAGACGTTATCATAGCTGCGCTGGTCCACCAGCTGGCCGTTTTGCAGGTTGGCAACTTTCAGGCGGTATTCGCGCGCCATTTCCATCAGGTCCATCACAGCCACAATGTCCAGCTGGCTGACGCGGCGCAGCACGGGGTGCGCCATTTTGGTCAGGTATTGCAGCATGTTCAGCTCGGCCCAAAAGTCCGTATAGGGGCCAATGCGCGCCTCGCCGCTGTCCAGTTCCTCTTGCAAATAATCATATTCAGCAATCAGGTTATCATAAATGGCGGCTTTCAGGTCACTGGGGATGCTAACGCTGTATTCCCGCAGCAGCAGGTCACGGCCATCATCGGTGGCTTCATCCACCACGCAGGCACTGATGCCCTCCATCACGCGCTTTTCAGTCTTTTTGGCAGGCAGCATGCGGCCGCTGACCCATTTGCTGATATAGGAAACATCGTATTGCAGGCGCTTGGCCAGGGTATAGTTCTTGACTTCCGCAACTTCCAGCAAATGCTCCAGCAGAATGCTGAATCTATTTTTATCATCCATTACACCAAATCCTCTTCGCCCATTTAGTTTGCACTTTTCTTTTATTCTATTATACAAGTTCCATATTTCGATTGCAAATTCAAATGATAACAGGTAAGGAGAAAACGAAGAAAATATATTAAAATCTTTCACAATTCGCGGCCGCATTCTTTGGCATTCATGCCAGTTTGTTGTTTTTTTGTTGTTTGAACTGACAAAGTTTGTTTGTTCTGCTTGTGATATCCTCCAAAAATTATACTTCGCGCGCCATGTTTGCCAAATTTAGCCGCAGCTTTTTAGTAGGTTTTGCCCTTGCACCGGCCTGATGTGCTTGCCATGTTTTTGTGTGTTGCCTTTATTATGCGGGTAAGGTAAATTGCGATTTTTTAATCGTGTACTATTGGGTGGGGTCCCCCGCCCTACTGATTGTTTAAGGGTGTGCTGCCCATTATAATTTGTTCTGTAGGGAACGGTCTTGACCGTTCCGAGGCCTTGTCCGATTGGTCGTGATGGGATTTGTGGCAGGGCAAGGTGCCTGCGGGCGCAGTGACTGTTCCAAGGCGTTGGATTCGATTGCTTTAGGTTTGCGGCAAGGCCCCCCTCAGGCCGCTTCGCGTCCAGCTCCCCTCCAGGGGAGCCACCACAATCATGGGGTCCCCCGCCCTACTGGCCCGGCAAATATTTCACTGAACCTATGCCCACAAATACAAAAATGCCGCAGCAGACTGTTACATCTGCTGCGGCATTTCTATTTAGGGGTTAATGGGCTGGGTTACAGCTCATTGTTCCGGCTGTGGGATTACTGCCGAATGCCGGTTTTCTTATCGAAATGATAAGTGCGGCCATCGATGACTGCATCGCCCTTAGCCATGGTGCCATAGATCGGGTCGAAATAGTAACGCTTGTCAGCGCTCCAGCCCTTGATCATGTGGCCCTGTGCATCGTAACGGACCCACTTGCCGGTACCATCGGGCCTATCAGCCCACTGGCCAGCTTCGGATTCCTGATAGACATCCTTGCTGGTGGCTTTCTTGCCCTGATCAACAGAGTCCAGCCAGTACCAAGCATCGGAAGCCGGGTCATAGATTTCCTTGCCGCGGCCATCCAGGCCCTGGCGAACGCCCTTTTCGTACCAGAAGTCAGCGCCTTTGATGGTCAGCCACTGGCCGTCCAGAGCGATACCGGTGTACTCGTCAAATGCGCAAGGTACACCGTCAATATCGCCTGCGCCCTTAGCCATAGCGCCGGTGATCAGGTCAAAGTAGTAGGTGCCCTTATCGGTCGTCTGCCAGCCCTTGACCATGTGGCCGTTCTCATCGTAACGGACCCACTTGCCGGTGCCATCGGGCTTATCAGCCCACTGGCCGGCGGCGGATTCCTGGTAAACGTCCTTGCTGACGGTCATTGCGCCGCCCTGGACAGCATCCAGCCAGTACCAAGCGTCGGAATCGGGATCATAGATCTCTTTGCCGCGGCCGGTGGTACCCTGCTTCACGCCCTTTTCGTACCAGTACTTCTTGCCGTTTTCTTCAACCCAGCCGTTCTTCTCGCCGTACTTGGCGGTGTAGTCCTTGCCGTTGAAGGTGACAGCAGCGGTGGTAACGCCGCTGGTCTGCTTTACAGTTGCATCCACGAACTGTGCACTTGCGCAGTTCTTATCGGTGCAGGTAAAGACAGCCATTGCGGTAATGGTGGTCTTTTCAGCAGCACCGTGAACGGTGCGCGTTTCGGGTTCAGTAGACGGTACCTCAGTCGGCTCCGGCACAGCAGTCGGCTCCGGCACAGCAGTCGGTTCCGGCACAGCAGTCGGCTCCGGCACAGCAGTCGGCTCTGCCGGCTTTGCGGTCGGAGTTGCGGTCGGAGTTGCAGTCGGAGTTGCGGTCGGAGTTGCAGTCGGAGTTGCAGTCAGTGCTTCAAACACAGCGCTAACGGTAACATCAGCGGCAGGCATCTTGAAGGTTGCTTTGCCATCGGTCAGGGTCAGCTTTTCGGTCTTTTTATCTTCGCCGATCTGATAGCTGTAGGTCAGGCTGTCAGCCTTGAGCTGGTAGTTATCAGCTGCCTTAACGGTAACGGTAACGTCGGTGCCTTCAACAGCTGCGGTCGGGTCTACGGTAACAGTGCCGTTCTCAGCAGGAGCTGCGGTAACCTTGTATTCCTTAACAAACTCTGCGCTGACGTTGACAGGGTAAGCAGGCATTGCAAAGGTGTAGGTGTTGGCTTTTTCGGTATCAGCCTTCACTTCAACGGTCTTATCGGTGTTGTCAGCGTCTTTGTAGGTAACCTTCACGCTGCCAGCCTTCAGGGCATAGCCGGTCGCGGGCTTAGCAGTCAGGGTTACGGTTTCCTTCTCAGCTGCTTCTTTAGCGGAAGCAGTGATCTCACCATTGGTCAGGGTAGCAACATTGACCGCATAGGTCTTGGCGTTTTTGGTAACGCTGATGGCCACATCGCCGTCCGGCATGGTGAAGGTGTAAACCGTCTTAGCCTTTTCGGTGGTAGCCTGGGCTGCGGCTTCGTCCTGCGCTGCTTCCTGAACTTCAGTCAGAGCAACATCGGTATCGCCGTTCTTTGCGGTAACGGTAACGATATCGGTGCCTTTCTTTTCTACGGTCAGGGTAACGGTATCGTCCTTGATGTAGGTGTTGCTGGTGGTGCCCAGGGTCAGGGTAACGCCTTCAACTGCATCGGGCAGGGTAACGGTGTGGGGGGTGCTTTCGGTTGCGGTATGGCAATCAGAGCACAGGTACACATTGTTGCCAACGGACTTGGTTTCCAGCTCGTCCAGAGCCCAGGTATGGCCCTTGGGCAGTGCGCCGTCAGCGTACTTCTTTTCACCCTTGGTCAGGCCGTACTTGTTGGTGCGGGCCTGGGTGTAAGCGGGGGTATCACACCATGCTTCAACGGAAACATCGGTGGTTGCGCCGCTGCTCAGGTCGCTGACCATGTCGGACATCGGCATGGTTTCAATCAGGTTAGCGCACCACATGAACTCTTCGTTCTTGTTCTTCTCGTCAGAGCTGCCCATGTTCTGGTTGTAACTCGGGTTGTAGTTCCAGGACTCGGTCTTGTAGCTCTTACGGTTTGCATAAGAAGTGCCGGAGGCATCGGTCTTGACTTCTGCCTTGCCGTCCACCAGTTCCTTATAGGTGTTGGACAGGTTGGTGCCGACAGAAACGACCAGCTGATCCTTGGTGGTGTTGATGCCGGTGATCACAGTCTGGCCCTGCTGGGTGGTGGTAGCAAAGCTGTAGCTGTCACGCAGGGTCAGGCCCGCCAGAGGATGGTTCTTGAAGGTGCCCAGATACTTCACACTGCTGGTATCCTGGGCGCTATCCATGATAACCATGCTCATGCCGGGAAAGTGGGTATCGGGAACCATGTTGCCGTCCTTATCCTTGGTCAGCTTAATGCCGCCATAGACGGTGTTGTATTCCTTCACTTCTTCCACTGCGCCGGTGGTCGGGTCCATACGGTAGATGGCGTTGTTGACGTTGAAGTACAGCTTGCCATCATACAGTGCGGTAGAGTGTACCAGTGCGGGGTAGATCCGCTTTGCAGCAGCGTCTGCCAGGCACTCGGTGTTCAGGTTGTTTTCAACCTTGGTATGCTTATCTGTTGCACTGGTATCGATCTTATAGATGGTGCCAGCTTCGGCCAGAACCTTGGCATTGCTGTCGTCATCATTGAAGTTGCTGCTGGTTTCCTTCAGATCGTTGTAGTACATCAGGATGATATCAAACGGGTCATCCGTCTTGGTAAAGCTGCTCATGCTGAAGCCGCCGGGTCTGCTGCTGGAATCCTCTTTGCGGATATAGTAGTTCGCATTACGCGGACGTGCTTCCAGAGTATCGGGGCCCTGGTTCTGCATCTTCTTCATGAACTGCTGCATCTGGGAGTTGTTACCAGAGCTGCCGGAACCAGAGCTGCCGCTGTTGCCGTTCTCGGACTGCTGGCGGCGCATGTTGTTATACAGGTTCTGGTTGGTCGTGGTATCAACGTAATAGAAGTAATTATTGTCGAAGTAGATGGGGCTGCAGATAGAGGTGAACCAGGTATCCTCGTAGCAGGTATCGGTGTAACGGGTCTCGTTCTTGTTCTCCGCCTTGGTGTAAGAGTAATGCGGCTTGCCGTTGTTCAACACAACATTGCCGTCATCATCCACATCGGGATTCTTGTTCTTGGTGTAGGTGTAGCCATCGTACAGCGAGTCAATGTAATCATAGTACTTGCTGTAACGGCCTTCCAGACCGGAGGGAGAAACCAGGAAGTTGACATGGCGCAGGTCGCCTGCGTTCTCAACGCGGGTCTGGGCCATGCACTCGGTGTTCACGTCATCATAGCAGACGTCAACATAGTACCAGTTCTTGTTGGCTTCGCCGGTGGTCATCGTAGCAGAGTTGCTGTCGCCCTTCAGCTTGTTGACCTTGACTGCGTTGAAGTAGTGGACGTTGTTGAACATGCCGCCGCCGAACGCATTACCGGCAACACTGGTATCAGAAGTATCGCAGTAATACAGGATCTGGGCAAAGTCAACAACAGCGTTATCGCCTACTTCATCGGGGGTCTTCCAGCTGCCGTCATCATTCTTATAGATGCTCTTGTTGTCAGGCAAATTCTGGACCATGTAGTTAAATGCAGCTGCATAGCCCAGGCAGATGCAGCCATACTCAACGCCCTTAGCGCCGATCTCGCCGCCCAGCAGGGCACCGAAAGCAGTCGTCTGGATGGGGTCGTTGTTGCCGCCGCCGGTGATATCGCCCATGGAGCCCATATCGAATTCTGCAACCTGGGAGATCCAGTCGTGCAGGATCAGCAGCTTGGTAACATAGTCAGCGCTGTCACCCAGCTCGGCAACCTGTTTCAAGCCTGCATCACGGATGGCTTTCAGAGCTTCGCCATAGTTCATGACGTAAGACATGAACGCCTGCGGCAGCATGTTCAGCATGAATGCCATGGTGGTCGGCGGGACATCATCGTTCGGATCAATGCTGCACAATACCTTGATTGCGCCCATGGTGCCGGTGATGCTGCCATCCTCGCCCTGCTTCTGAACGCCCTTGGAGGTCCAGAACGGGGCAACCACGCCGAAGTACTCTGCTTCGTCCTGGTTGAACTGCGACAGCTGGAAGTAGTAGTAGTTCATCTGCGCAGTCGAGACATCGTAAGTATTGGTGACCTGGTTGCCCTGGTCGTCCACATACACGGCAGTCTTCTGGCTGTCGTACAGCAGCAGGCTGTTCTTGCCCTTGTTGTCGCCGCTCTGATAGGTGAAGTTCACCTTGCTTGCGTCAACCGGGTTGTTCTGCATATCGTACCAGTTGCCGCCGTCCATTGCGGACACCAGGGTAACGCCGGTGCCGCCGGAGGTGGTATCCAGGGTCGGGGTGCCGCCCACATTGATGTAGACGGAATTGTCATTCTGGTCTACCACAACGCTGACCGGCATGGTCATTACCGGCTGGTTTTTGATTTCTTCGCCGCAGACAGCGCACTTGAAGGTGACGCTGGTGCATTCCCAGTCAATGGTAACGGGAGCGCCGGCAGAAATTTTGCCGGTTTCGCTGTCATAGAACAGCTGGGCGTTGCTGTAGTCAGCGGCCAGCTCGCCCTCGACCTTCTTCATTTCCCAGTTGAAGGTAGCAACAAAGTTGCCATCTGCATCCTTGGGCACGGCATGGTTCTGGCAGGGCAGGGCGGCAATGTCGTCGGTGCGGGTGGTGGGTTCCTTGTATTCCTTCTTAACCGGGCTCTTGTCAGCGGGCACGCTGGCAGAGTAAACGGTCTTGCCGGCAGCGCCGGGCTTTGCCTCGGTGGTATCCTTGGTTACGGTGCCTTCTACCTTCTGGTAGGCATCGTCCTTTTCACAGGTATACACAGCGGTGTAAGCCCAGCCGTCATCGGTCTTGGTCCAGTAACCATCGGGGGTTTCCTTCCAGGTATGGGTGTGGCCATCCTCCGGGTTGGTGTCATTCCAGTACCATTTCGGCTCGCCATAGGTATGGCCGTCTGCAGCGGCGCTGGCAGCAAAGGTATCGGAGTTTTCAGCAACGTAAGCCTGTGCGTAGCTGTCAGCCTGCTGCGCAATCACTTCATCATCGCTGTTGGTCATGGACTCCATCGCAGAGGTCATGCCGGAGCTGCCGGTAAAGGTAACGGCGGTCACAACGCCTGCGGCGTTCGTCTCATAGCCCAGGTCGGTAACGGCGCTGGACAGATGATACGTTTTGATGGTGGCAGCCATCACCGATGCCATCTCGTCCTTGTTCAGGCCATAGGCTTCAGTGTTGATCTTGCCGGCTGCGGCGTTGGCGTACATGGCATCGGCCAGTGCATTTTCCAACGCTGCAAGGCTCATGCCCGCCTTGCTCTGTGCAGTCGCTTCCAGCTTGGCATCGTCCTGCTCCAGTTCATGCACTTCGCCCTGGGCAGCCAGCGTTTGGGCTGTCTGCTTGATCAGGTCTGCGGTGCTGGTGAACTTGGGCAGGGACTGCACAGCGCTGGCCGCGCTTGCTGCGCTAGCTGCAACAGACTGCGCTACCGAAGAATCAATCTTGGTAGTTTCGGCTGCTGCGGGAAGCGCCACGCTCTGGGCAACCATGGCTGCTGCCAGCACGGATGCACCAAAACGCTGAAGGTTTTTCTTCATAGTTTTATCCTCCCTTAAGTGTTACTACTTTCCCCTTTTGTGTGAAAAGTGGTACGGCAGATGTGCGGCACTTTGCAGGTGTTGATTGCAAAACGCCTGGTTGTGCTCCCCTCGGTCTGGCGATCCCTTGCCGGGCTGCGGCCTGCTTTTGGGGCTTTTGGCCCCGGCACAGCGGCTGACAAAACGTTGTACCGGCTGCATGCCTTGATCCCGCAAATGATAACCTTTCCGACACATCTAGGTATATACATTATATCACAGTTGCCAGAATTTGCATAGTTCATTAGAGCGGTTTCTATCTAAATTTTTGTCCTTGAATCAACTGAAACCTGTTTTTCGCACATTATTTGCGTTGCGGTGCGGTGACCCTTTGGCGGTATTTATTAACATTTTTGAATGGTTTATTCCTGATTTTATCAAATGATTAAACATTTACCCCGATAATGTTCTTTGCAATCTCTTAATCCAATCATCCGGTATTGTGATCGCGCATTTTTTGCCATTTCGGTTTGGCTTGTTGTTGAGAGATTTGGCAGAGATTGGAGGAAACTTGAAGGGAAAATTGGAGGTTGAGAATTACCCATTATAAATTGTACTGTAGAAAGCGTTCCTGACCGTTCCGAAAACTTAGGGATAGATCACCCCTTGCCCCTTAACCGCGACCTGAAATACACCTTCCCAAGGTAGGGCGGTGTGAGTGTCCCCTCCTGCTCTACTTTTTCAAAGTTCCGAATGGTGTCCTCTCCCCTATCTACAATTCCTGATGTTTTCATGATGCCTTCCTTGGTCTTCCACACCCGGCCTTTGCCCCCTCCCCGTCCCATAAGTCGTACACAACAAAAAGGCCCCTGCCTTAACAGCAGGAGCCTTGAAAGCTATATCACAAGCCGAAAATTACTTCTCGATCTTGGAAACAACGCCGGAACCAACAGTGTGGCCGCCTTCGCGGATAGCGAAACGCATGCCTTCTTCCATGGCAACCGGGGTGATCAGCTCAACGTGCATATCAACGTTGTCGCCGGGCATGCACATCTCAGTGCCTTCGGGCAGGGTGATGATGCCGGTAACGTCGGTGGTACGGAAGTAGAACTGAGGACGATAGTTGTTGAAGAACGGGGTATGACGGCCGCCTTCTTCCTTCTTCAGGACGTAAACATGGCCATCGAAAGTGGTGTGGGGATGAACAGAGCCGGGAACAGCCAGAACCTGGCCACGCTCGATCTGGTCACGGTCAATACCACGCAGCAGAGCGCCGATGTTGTCGCCAGCCTGAGCGAACTCGAGGCTCTTGCGGAACATTTCCAGACCAGTGATGGTGGTGGTCAGCTTCTCTTCCTTCAGACCAACGATTTCCATCTGATCGCCGACATGAGCAGTACCACGCTCAACACGACCAGTAGCAACGGTGCCACGGCCGGAGATGGTCATAACGTCCTCAACGGGCATCAGGAACGGCTTATCAGCAGCACGGTCCGGGGTCGGGATGTAGCTGTCAACAGCGTCCATCAGCTCCCAAATGCACTTGTATTCCGGAGCATCGGGATCCTTGGAAGTGCTCTCCAGAGCCTTCAGAGCGGAACCACGGATGATCGGGGTGTTGTCGCCGTCGAAATCCTGGCTGTCCAGCAGTTCGCGAACTTCCATTTCGACCAGGTCGAGCAGCTCTTCGTCGTCAACCATATCGCACTTGTTCAGGAACACAACAATCTTGGGCACGCCAACCTGACGAGCCAGCAGGATGTGCTCACGGGTCTGCGGCATCGGG
>UMBT01066202.1_pt1 | contig 12148 bp, 10 predicted proteins | sample 1964001 | NCBI WGS metagenome assembly UMBT01 (sample SAMEA4835945, study PRJEB28245) | human gut metagenome | biome: gut microbiome; material: fecal sample | place: Denmark | collected 2008
AATTACGACAACACCTCTCTTGATATGCCAGCGAAGCATAACCTGTGCGGGTGTCTTTTTATACTTCTGTGCAATTCGGGCTATGACAGGATTATCAAATATGCCTCCTCTGCCCTCTCCGAACGGTGCCCATGCTTCAAGCTGTATTCCATATTTATCAGCCCATTCTTTCATTTCTTTCTGCTGATTGTAAATATGTGTCTCAACCTGATTAACCATCGGTTTAATTCTGTTAAATGAAGCAAAATCAACCATTCTGTCAACATAAAAGTTTGAAATTCCAATCGCTCTTATTTTTCCCTCGTCATAAAGCTCTTCTAATGCACGATATGCACCGTATGCATCAGAAAACGGCTGATGAAGCAAGACAAGGTCGAGATAATCTGTTTTTAATTTTTTCATAGACTCAATAACAGACTTTTTAGCTTCCTCATAACCGTAATGCTCAATCCATACTTTAGTTGTGAGAAAGATTTCTTCTCTCGGAATTCCTGATTTTGCTATTGCATTACCGACTTCCTCTTCATTAAAATAACTCTGCGCAGTGTCGATTGCCCTGTATCCTATTTTTAAAGCATCAAGAACACATCTTTCACACTCGTCTTTTGTCACCTGATAAACACCGTAGCCAAGTATAGGCATTTTTACTCCGTTGCTTAATGTTACATATTCCATTTTTATATCCTCCTTAAAAATTAATTTTTAACTTGTCCAAAAAGCCAGCTCATAATACCGTTATCGCGTACAAACAAATAACCGCCGTATCCGTGCTGATTTGTAATACCGTTTTGCGTAAAATATGATGTGGGCTTTACGTCCAGTACAACCAGCTTGTCAACTTCACTGTCGCTTAACCCTTCGTCTTTGTACAATCTGCGAATCTCACTATAGGCATTTCTTGACGGTTCGGCACCGTAATACTCATCTTTTTCGCCCACCGCAAGATATACCGGCGTCCTGCTTTTTACTACTGCCTCATAACCGCCATTCCACCGGGAACTGCATTGCAGATATGCCGTATAAAGTTCCGGACGCATGCCCATAACTCTCGACATTGTCTCTCCGCCTCCCGAATATCCTTCAGCATACACTCTTGATTTATCGATATTATATGTATCCAGAAAATATTCTGTGAGTTCAATAGTCTGTCGTGCAGATGTATCACCCCAATCATTAAGCTGAGGTGCTGCTATAATCATATCGGGGACATAATCTCTTGCCGTAAATCCAAATTCTTCTGTCCGCACATTCTCGCCTACGCCTTGAAAATACAAGCCCTGATAACCAGGCAATGTCAGAAATAACGCATAACTTTTACTTCCGTCATAGCTTTGAGGAACATACAGATTATAATGAATATCGCCTTCATTTTCCGAATGAAGCACATTATCAAGCATGAACCCCTTATATTCTTCTGTTCCCGGCTCAACATTATATTTTTTTGCCGTGCTTTCCGGCTTTTCATTATTTTCTGTCTGCCCGTTCCAGAAAAATCTCAACCCGTTGTATGTATATTCGTCACATGCCTTACCGTCATGGGAGTAGCCCTCTCTTTCAAGAAACGATAAATTTCCATCAGATTCATTTTTTGCAAATTTGAACATACCTCCCGAATTATTTGCCATTGCTGTTATCTGTGCTTTAAATGCACTGTATGCAAAATCATTCGTTCCCGATGCGGAAAATATAAAGAAATCATCTGAATTATATCCCTGTTCCCGCACCAAATCTGCCATATACCCACCGTCAGTTGTATAACTTCCGCTCATCGGCATAAAATATCTGAAATAATCAAGACAATATCTGAATGTGTTCCATGTATTTACCGAACCCATTGAAAATCCGCCAAAACCTCTATGGTCTCTTGATTCCTTCAATCCTTCTTTCGAGGTATTTGCGGCATATGTACTGTATCTGCTCTCTGCCGCAGGTATCAAATCATTAACAAGTTCATTATGAAACTGATTTGTAAGTTTAATTGCAAGGCTGTAATTACCGCTGTCATCATTACTTGTATTATTGTATGTCGGCAAAACTATAATAAGCGGCTTTATTTTTCCGTCCTGTATAGCATTGTCTATTACATTTTTGAAATAATGCGGATTAGTATCCGTTCCCATAAGCGTTGTCTCATTACTCCAGCCGCCGTGACTCAGGTAAAATATGTTGTATTTATTTTGAGCATTATAACCATACGGAAGATAAACCCACGCTTCTTTTGTTATTTTCTGAGATTTCTGCTCATAACTGAATGATTCCCATGTATCATACGTAAGTTTCTCAAGTCTTCCCTGTTCCCTTGCAGGATTTTCATAGCCATCCGGTATATATTCCAGTTCATCCGGAACTGTCCCGCTCAAATTAACTTTTTGCATATCTGTTATATTTTCCCTGTTTTCAGTCACAGTTGCATTATCCGTAACATTATTATTTACAGACTTTGTGCATGTTGTAAAACAAAGCATAAGTACGGCGGCGGCAATTAAGCATATAATTTTTTTATTCATGCCATGCCTCCTTAAAAGTGAATTAAATACTCTTTGAAAGCTTTATTGCCTCTGTCTTGTCCGTAGCCATTCCTCTGTATTTCATTCCGTATAAACCGGCAAAGCGTTTCATTGTATACTCACCTGCCTCAAGCATCCATTTTTCAGGTGCCGCACCCTGGAATATAAAATACATGTCTTTTCCCGCCAGTTCTTTTTCACCTACAAGACCGTAAAATCTGTCAAGCACATTTCTCACAGAACCGCATATGTTATGCCAGTACAAAGGTGAACCGATAACTATAACATCTGCTTTTTTCATTTTTGAAATAACAAAATCAAGTTCATCATCGGCAAAATCCTGTCCGTAACTGTAAATCTTATAATCTGTAAGATTAAGTGTTTCGTATGCCTTATCAGCTAACAATGTCTCAGCCAATCCTGCCGTGTTTCCGTTTTTGTTCGGACTTCCGTTAATAAATAAAATTTTCATTTTCTTTCACTCCTTAATTATTTTTTATTATTTTGCTTATGTAATATGCGATAAAGGCAAATAATGCCATAACCGCTATATAATCTAAAATGAAAAACATTACGTTTTCAGAATAATCATAAAAAACAAAATGTATTTTCATCAATAGATACCTACCGATATGCCTTACATTGAAAGCATATACTCCGTAGCATGCGATAATTGTCGCTGCAAATTTCGATATAATACTTCTTGTTTCTGACGTTTTCTTGAATAATCTTCCCGTCATAATAACAACCGTATTCCAATGAATTCCCAGATGAACCGACATCACCGTAAAGCCCCAGTATGCACAAAACATATGAACCTGTCTTGCCCTCATTGATATTCCGACAATGTAAATATCCTTAAATATATGATTTGAAAGCAATATGCCACTCACCATAGAACCAATCATAAGCACAAACATTACAAACGCAATCACAGTCTGTATTATACGGAATAATCTGTATTTTCCCTTTGTTATTGCGGTAAGCCATCTTCTGTTTAATATATGATGCACAACAAACAGAAAAAACATTATCATTCCAATCCATTCGTGTGCTGCCTCGCTAATCATGCTGTAAGGCATCAACAGCAATAAACATATTGTCATACAAATATCAACTGTTATTTTTATAAGCATTTTCTTGTTCATTTGTATTTACCTCATATTTTCTTTCCAAAACTCCACGGCATTGTCAATCCAGCCTTCTGCCTGTGTTTTCTCTCCAAGTCCAAAACCGTGTGACAATCCTTCAAAAACTTCTATCTCGGCATTTGTTCCGTTTCTTTTTATCTGCGAAATATATCTTTCCATGCTTCTGTACGAGGCAATATTATCTGATGTTCCGACACACGCATATGTTGGCGGTTCATTTCCTGTAACCTGTGACAAGCCCGTATACTGCATAATTACAGCCGACGGGGAAGGATACTGTTTTTCCCCGAAATAAGCCGTTCCGTATGAACCGAGCCATGCCGCCATTCTCGCTCCCGCAGAGCCGCCCCAAAGTGAATAATCAGTCATATCTATCTGAAGTTCGTTTGCATGTTCATTTAAAAATGCTATTGCTCTTGCAAGGTCTTCACACGCTGTCTGTGCACCCGGCCTGTAAATCAACGCAAATGCGTTATATCCTTTTTTCGACAATTCCAAAGCATGGGGAAAACTGTCATGGATTGCGGCAACATATACAAATCCGCCGCCCGCATTTACAACGGCACTCTTTGCACCCTTATCTCCTCTGAAAAAGAAGAGCCCCGTATTTCTCTTTACTGCATCATTTCTTTTTTCTTCTTCGGTATATATGTCATAAAAAATCCGCTCACCGTTTGAAGCTTTTTCTTTCATATAATTGACAATTTCAACTGTTTTTTCGGGATTCACTTCGCTGTACCACGGTAAAATCGATGCAGCGTCCTTTAATTCCAAATTATTGTCAATATTCATATCCACAGGAAAAATCAATCTTCCGTAATTACCGAAATCAGTATCATTTATGACATCGTTTATTTTACTGTTCAATGTAAACATATTATTTTCTGATTTTTACTTCATTTAAAACCTTTGCAGTACAGGCGGAATAATAATTTATTATTTCGCTGTAACCTATATCCAGCTTTGAAATTGCTTTCATATCGTCATCATTTAATGAAAAATCCCAAATATCTATATTTTCTTTCAAATGTTCCTCATTAATTGTTCTTGGAATTACCACTACATTTCTTTGGATATTCCAGCGAAGAATTATCTGTGCAACACTTTTTTGGTACTTTGATGCGATTTTATCCAGTGCCCTGTTACAAAAAATATTTTTTTGTCCCTCGGAAAGCGGTCCCCATGCCTCAGGCTGGATATTGTATTTTTGCATATTTTTAATTGCTTTTTCCTGTTGAAAAAACGGCTGTATTTCAACCTGATTGACAGCGGGTTTAATTTCATTATTCATACACAAATCAACAAGACGTGCTTCATCAAAATTGCTTGTTCCGATAGCCCGTATTTTTCCCTCGCAATACATCTTTTCCATTGCCCGCCATGCACTGTAGTAATCGCCAAACGGCTGATGAATCAGATATAAATCAATATAATCAACTCCCAGTCTTTTCATTGAAGCTTCAGCCGCTTTTATTGCAAGGTCATAATCCGAATCCTGCACCCACAATTTTGTTGTAATAAATAATTCCTCGCGGGGTATATCCGATTTTTTTATTGCCTCGCCTACCGCCTCCTCATTCAGATACGCACTTGCCGTATCTATAAGACGATACCCTGCCGCCAGTGCTTTGCTTACACACGCTTCGCACTCATCATTTGGTATCTGAAAAACTCCGTATCCGAGTTTTGGCATTTTTACTTTATTATTTAAAACAACATATTCCATGTTCCGCTCCGATTCTTAATTGTCCTTTATTTATTTTCTGAGATTATAATAGTCCCGTACAATAAAAATGTACAATGCCGTTTTTGCATTTCACTATAACTTTAACGCATACTGTTTTACATAATCTTTAAACTTAAAGCGTAATATGTTATATTATAATTACATACTGTTCAAGGAGGCAAAACCTCTTCATCTGCAAAGGCAGTTTTATTTTTTTTGATATAATAAGGAGGATTTATATGCTTGAAACAAACCAGTTAAGCCAGCTTATAACCGTTGCCGATACAAAGACTTTGTCAAAGGCCGCAGAAATTCTTCACATTTCACAGCCCGCACTTACACGGTCAATTCAAAAATTAGAATCAGAATTAAATGTAACTTTGTTTGACCGCCAAAAAAACAAAATTACATTAAATAAGACAGGTGAACTTGCCGTTTCACACGCACGCCGCATACTTGCCGATGTCGAGCAGATGACTCAGTCCATACAGGCATTTGAACGCAGCCTGCATACAATTTCAATAGGTTCATGTGCACCCGCACCGATAGTTGAATTACTCTATTATCTTACGGAAAAATTCGCAACAATGACCTTTTCTTCTAAAACGGTAAATCCGGACAGCCTTGTTTTGGGACTAAAAAACAATACATATCAGATTATAATAACCAATTCTCCTGTCAAAGACTCCGAAATCTGCTGCCGCGAGTTCTGCCGTGAACAGCTTTTTCTCACAATCCCGCCTGCACATCCTCTTGCCGCAAAAAAAGATGGTATATTTGCTGACGAACTGGCAGGCGAAACTATGCTTTTATTTAAAGAAATCGGTATATGGGAATCCTTTATAAAAGCGAAAATGTCCCAGACGGATTTTATCATACAGGACCGTGACGACGCATTTAATGCACTTATCCGTGCTTCGGCACTCCCGGCTTTCGCCACAAATCTTACGTTAAAACGCAATGACCGCAGACAAAACCGAATTATAATTCCGTTTCTTGATGATGAAGCAAAAATGACATTTTATTGCAGTACATTAAACAAAAATAAAATCTATCTTCCTGATACATTTTCAGTCCATCAATAACAATAAAAACCGTCTCTGAGCTGCTTTTTTGCCCATGAGACGGTCTTTTTGAAAAGGAGATTTTTACTTTTTCTCGTCAAGAAGCATCACTCCTCAATATCTGTATTTCCAAGCTTCGCATATTCCATAACGTGTAACCTCACTTTTTCTTAATTGCATTTTTAATATTGTATTTTTAGCATAAAAATATTTTTAATACTTTTTATAATCCATTTTTGCACGCCATTCGGCAATGTCAGATGAAAGTGTACTTCCTCCACCATAATGAATTGACAGCGGCTCTCCCATCACTGCATCTGGAGCAAGTTTTGCTATTGCCTTTCGGCTCCCGCAGGATTAACATTATTCGTCAAATCATATTCACCGTAATAATCCCATACCCACTCGCTTACATTTCCGTGCATATTATATACTCCCCATGAATTCGGGCTGAAGCTGTCTTGCCGTCATTATTCCCTTAGAAAATGTAATAAACGGAAATACGAAGCTTGACATCACAATTCCGCTGTATCCCGTAAGTACAATGCTCACAAGCGTAATAATGTTCACACTTTCTTTTCCCTGCAGATTCAAGCTTTAAAACATTGTTTTTCGCCATATATCCCTATCCTCCTTATTTATTACCGATATGTGTGGTATTCTTTTCTTCTTTAATTTATATGTTAAATATACCATTCGCCGCTCTGCCATGTCTAATGCTTATTTTTACTATAATATAATGCTTTGTAGGCATAACTTTAAAATATATGTTTTACATCTGCACCAATATACTGTATAGTAGATACATTATTTATTAATTAAAAAAACATCGGGAGGCTTTTTAACTTTATGAAAAAAAGAGAATCATTTAACAATCAGTGGGGCTTTATACTTGCTTGTATAGGCTCTGCAGTCGGAATGGGAAATATATGGATGTTTCCTACCCGCGTTTCCATGTATGGCGGCGGTGCATATCTTCTGTTATACATAATCTTTGTAGCACTTATCAGTTTCACAGGCGTAATCGGTGAGATGAGTTTCGGACGTGCTGCAAAATCCGGTCCTATAGATGCTTTTGGTCTTGCCTGCGAATCAAAAGGAAAAAGAAAGCTCGGCGAAATACTCGGACTTATTCCTGTTCTCGGCTCGCTAGCAATGGCAATCGGATACACTGTGGTAATGGGCTGGATTTTAAAATACATGATTGGCTCATTTACAGGCTCAACATTATCACCTCAGGATACAGCCGATTTTGCCGGAAAATTCGGAAACATGGCATCTTCATTTGGCAATAATTTATGGCAGTTTTTTGCACTTGCAGCAGGCATTGGAATATTAATGTTCGGTGTCGGAAGAGGAATTGAAAAAGCCAACAAAATTATGATGCCTGTATTTTTTGTACTTTTCATTATTCTTGGCATCTATGTATTCTTCCAGCCCGGTTCAGCAGACGGATATAAATACATTTTTACAATAGACACACACTATTTATTTTCACCAAAGACATGGGTATATGCTCTCGGTCAGGCTTTTTTCTCATTATCGGTAGCAGGCAGCGGAACTTTAATTTACGGCTCATACCTTTCTGATAACGAAGACATTCCAAAAGCGGCAGGCAGAGTTGCATTATTTGACACAATCGCCGCAATGCTCGCGGCACTCGTTATTATTCCCGCAATGGCTACAACCGGTGCAAGATTAAACCAGGGCGGTCCGGGACTTTTATTTATATATCTTCCGGCACTATTTAAATCAATGCCCGGTGGTTATATAATTGCAGTTATTTTCTTTATTGCAGTGTTCTTGGCAGGACTTTCATCACTTATCAATCTGTATGAAGCACCTGTTGCAACAATTCAGGAAAAATTTAAGTTAAACCGTAAAATATCATGCTCAGTCATTGCAGTATTCGCATTAATAGTATCACTTTGTATACAGGGAATTGTATCCGAATGGATGGATGTGCTTTCAATCTATATCTGCCCTCTCGGAGCAGGACTCGCAGGAATAATGTTCTTCTGGGTTTTAGGTAAGAAATATGTAGAAAATCAGGTGAATCTTGGACGCACAAATAAATTTACAGACAAGTTTTACCCTGTCTGCAAATATATTTATTGTCCTGTCTGTATTCTTGTTTTAATACTCGGAATCGTGTTCGGGGGAATTGGTTAATAAATTTGCATCATGCACACATTTTATCATACCAATTCGACTTTTACGGCACCATAATTTCTTATTGATGCCACATACACATTTCCTTTTCCGAAAATGTGTTCCATATAATCTTTATATGAATAAACATCTTTCACTGGCAGTATGCACATAATTACTCCGGCGAAACCTCCACCATGTACGCGGCATACGCTGTCCGTTCCTTTGAGGAAACGCCCTGTAAGTGTCAATGCCAGTGAAATTTTTTGTTCTGAAGGGTTATTTGGACAGTAACAGTTCTGCAAAAGTTCCCACGAAGATTTTCCTGATTCATCAATCATTCTTTTTATCAAATCAAAATCATCATTGTCAATCGCTTCCGCCATTCTGTCCACACGCTCATTTTCTTCAAAAAAATGTATTGCACGAAGCACGGCTCTGTCACTGTGTAATATCGAACCGGCGTCATTGTAACTATCATGATTTAAAATCACTTTCATTAATTCATCTATATTAGTTTCACACAGACGCTTACATCCAAGCACTTCTGCCACCGAAAACATTTCCTTAGGAATTGCCGAATACTCTTCACTTAAGTCGGCATGTCCTTTTCCTGTATTTACAATAACAAGGCTGTATCCGAATTTTTCAAAGGAAAGATTTTTCTTCGTAAACTTCACTTCATTTTCATCAGAAAAATCCATATATACGGCACCACCGACAGCACATGTTATCTGGTCCATAAGGCCTGACGACTTATGCCAGAACTCATTTTCCGCGTACTGCCCTGCTTTTGCACAGTCATTTTCAGTCATTTTATTATCATTAAACATAAAATTAATAATTGCACATATAAGCATTTCATACGAAGCCGATGAACTTACTCCCGCCGATGGGATAACCTGCGTTGTCACATACGCATCAAAACCGCCCACATCAAATCCATTTTTCATAATATACGTACATATTCCCGCAACAAGCGATCTGCTGCCGTCGTATAAATAGCATACTTTTGCATCTGTATTATAGTTATTAACATAATCAGCGATAGATTTAAGGTCAACTTCAATATATTCATGTCCCTCGCTGTAAATTCTAATAATATCAGTTTCATTTGGAGCCGCTGCCGCAATTGTATCCATATCAATAGCTGCCGCTATCACCTTGCCGCCGTTGTGGTCGGTATGATTTCCTATTATTTCACTGCGTCCCGGTGCTGAAAAAAACTGAATTGTACAATTTCCACCATTTTCATATTCCGTGGCATGTCCGAATTTTTCAATAAATCCTTTTTCCAAATGCTTATATCTTTCATTTGTTTCAAGCGTTATCGTCTGCATTTACTTCCTCCATAAAATACAATCTTGCAGCAAAATCCTGATACAGCCTTACATCTTCACTGTATCCTGTAGCGGAAAAAGATTGTTTTAACTTAACTCCAGCATACATAAGTGTGTCTCCGTAAGCCGTATAATCTTCTGTCTCTCCATCCAGTTTTACAAATTTTGAGGCAAGTTCCTGAACAAGAGAGCCCTGTTTTATGTGAACAGGTGAAACCATATTTACAAGCTCCCCAAACTCTTTAATATTATGCTTTAACCTTCTGTTGTAAAAATGATATACTGCATCGTCCTTTAAGCCATTCGCAAAAAAACAGGCGAATTGTGTATTAGGCACGACAAGTTTCTGCATAGTAAACCCGACAGCTTTGCTCATATCCTTTGATGCAACGCACCATGAAGCATTGTTGCCAGCTCCGTTATTAAGCACACCATGATTACGTGAATTTCTGTTATCAAAACATTCTCTGCGGTAAAAAGTACCATACTGTATAACTTCACGCCATTTTTTATACAATTCAATCTGAGCTTTAACTGCCATAAATTCATCTTTTGGCAAATCACATAGATTAAATTCATATCCGAGATTTCCAAACGCCGCAACAGCAAATCTTGTCTCAAGCGGCATATTTCTTAATGTCTGATGATTAGGACTCGCCGAAACATGTGCTGAAATGCAGCTTAGCGGATAGCCATAACTGTAATTATACTGAATCTGTGTACGACAAAGTGCATCTGTGTTATCGCTTGCCCAGATTTGCGGAAAATAACAAAGAATCCCAAGATCAAACCTGTTACCGCCAGCTGAACAGCCCTCAAATAAAATATCAGGAAATCTTTTTGTAAGCTCTCTCATACAATGGTACAATCCGCATACATATCTGTGTGCCATCTCTCCCTGCCTTTCAGGTGGGAGATTTTTTGAATAATAATCACTGAAAATCCTGTTCATATCCCATTTCACATAGGAAATGTCAGCCGATGAAAAAATATTGCTCATCTGCTCTATTATGTAATCCTGAACCTCAGTATTTGAAAGGTCAAGAATTCTCTGGTTTCTGCCTTCTGAATGTGGCTTTTCAGGAATATCAACAACCCACTCCGGATGTTTTTCATATAACCGGCTCTTAACATTAACCATCTCAGGCTCAACCCATATTCCAAAGTCAAGCCCTAGTGCTTTGATTTTATCCGCAATCTCCCTAATGCCACCGGGAAGTTTCTTTTCATTCGGTGTCCAGTCCCCAAGCGATGACGTATCATCATTTCTTTCGCCAAACCAGCCATCATCCATTACAAAAAGCTCAACGCCGGCTTCTTTTCCGGCTTTTGCAAGTCTTAAAAGCTTTTTCTCATTAATATTAAAGTATGCTGCCTCCCAGCTGTTCAACAATATGGGACGCACTCTATTTTTCCATTTGCCGCGTACAATATTATTATTTACAAAATCATGCATATTATGGCTCATTGAATTAAATCCAGCATATCCATAAGTCATAACTGCCTCAGGAGTTTCAAAACTTTCTCCGGCACTGATTTTATAGGAAAATAATGACGGATTAATCCCTGTTACAATTCTTAACTTTCCATAAGAATTAACCTGTGCTGCCTCATAATGATTGCCGCTGTAAATAAGATTAAATCCAAAACACTCTCCGAAATTCTCCGATGTATTATGTCTTGCAATCATAACAAACGGATTTGCACGGTTTGATGATGTTCCCGTAACTGATTCATTGACATATTTTCCAGCCTCTAGGCTGATAATATTCCTATTCATCTCTCTTATCCATGCACCATTAAAAGACGAAAGTTCATAATCAGAATCATTAAAATCCAGCTGCATACTCATAAGACGGTTTAATCTGACATCATCTGTACTCTCATTTATAAACTTTGCACTTCTTGTAATAACATTACATTTTTCATATACATAATAGTGTAATTCCAGCTTCAGATTATAATTTGAATCTTTTAAAATAACTGTAAGATGTCCGACATTTCCATCTTCATCATACGAGCCCGGAAGCGTTTCTGATTCTTCTTTTCCCAATGTAATCTTAGAACTTTCAAATAAAAAATCAGACGTACTACTTCCGTCAGCATGGCTTACTTCTATAAACGGCTCCCTAATATCACCCTTTCCCCATGAAGACATTTCAAGGCACATATCCTCAAGTGAAAAATTATTAAAATCAGGACTGTATAT
>UMBT01053956.1_pt1 | contig 12095 bp, 10 predicted proteins | sample 1964001 | NCBI WGS metagenome assembly UMBT01 (sample SAMEA4835945, study PRJEB28245) | human gut metagenome | biome: gut microbiome; material: fecal sample | place: Denmark | collected 2008
GCGAACTCGCTCATGTCCTCCATGACGCAGATGCTCACGAGCAGCGGCATCACGGTGCGCGTATACTCCAACGATCTCGACGATCTGCGCGAGACCGCCGACGCCGTGGCCGATGTGCTGCGCGGCGTGGACGGCACGGAAAACGTCGCCGCCGGGGAAGAGGAGCCCACCGCCGAGCTGCACTTCACCGTGGACAAGAAAAAGGCGGCAAAGGAGCAGCTCACCGTGGCGCAGGTGTATATGCAGGTGGCAAAGGCGCTCACCGGCTCGGCCGATCTCATCGAGCTTTCGGACGGCGGCGACACCTATGCCGTCAGCGTACAGACCGCCGGGAAGGACAAGATCACGCCCGAATACGTCCGCTCTCTTACGTTTGACGTGACGGCGAAGGACGGCACGGTGCATTCCGTCGCGCTCAGGGACATTGCCACGGTCGAGGAGACCGAGAGCCTTTCGAGCATCCGCCGTCTCAACCAACGCCGGTACATCGACGTGACCGCCGACATCGCCGAGGGCTGCAACGTCACGCTCGTGACGGACGCCGCCGAGGAAGCGCTCGCTTCGTTCACCCCCTCGGACGGCACGACCATCGGCTTCACCGGCGAGCGCGAATCCATCGTCGAGGCGCTCAAACAGCTCGTTTTGATGCTCGCGGTCGGTATCCTGCTCGTATATCTCGTGATGGTCGCGCAGTTCCAGGATCTCAAATCGCCGTTTATCGTCATGTTCACGATCCCGCTCGCGTTCACCGGCGGCTTCCTTGCGCTGCTCATTGCGGGGCTGGAGATCAACCTGCTCTCGATGCTCGGCATGATCATGCTCGTCGGCATCATCGTGAATAACGGCATCGTGCTCGTGGACTACATCAACCAGCTGCGCATCGGCGGCATGGACCGGCGTGAGGCCATTGCGGACGCCGCCGTCACCCGTCTGCGCCCGATTCTGATGACGAGCATCACGACCATCCTCGGTCTCATCGTCATGGCGCTCGGCCAGAGCGAGGCAACGTCGCTCATCCAGCCGCTCGCCGTAACGTGCATCGGCGGACTGCTGTACGCCACGCTCATGACGCTTTTCGTCGTGCCCGTCATGTACGACGCGCTCTCCAAAAAGGCGCTCTACCACGTGGACGAGGCCGATCTTCAACTCAGCGAAAAATAAATCCCTGTCTTGGAACCTCCTGCTCTTGAAAGAGCAGGGGGTTTCGGTTACAATGAGATAATGTGATACTATAAGGAGGTCGTATTTATGAACGTTCTCGTTACCGGCGGCGCCGGATACATCGGCAGCCACGCCTGCGTGGAGCTTCTGAACGCCGGACATTCGGTCGTTGTGGTGGACAATCTCGTCAACGCCAACGCGGAGTGCCTGCGGCGCGTCGAGCGCATCACCGGAAAAACGCTCGAATACCACGAAATGGATCTTTTGAACCGCGCAGCTCTCAATGAGCTTTTCGATACGCACCGGTTTGACTGTGTGCTCCACTTTGCCGGTCTCAAGGCGGTAGGGGAGTCGGTGCAGCAGCCGCTGCGGTACTACAACAACAACCTCGGCACGACCATCCATCTCTGCCAGACGATGGCGGCGCACGGAGTGAAGAAGATCCTCTTCTCCTCGTCCGCGACGGTGTATTCGCCGGACAATACGATGCCCGTGGACGAGAGCGCCCGCACCGGCGGCTGCACGAATCCCTACGGCTGGACGAAGTACATGAGCGAGCAGATCCTCTCCGATACGGCAAAGGCCGACGGCGAATGGACCGTTATGCTGCTGCGGTACTTCAACCCCGTCGGCGCGCATCCGAGCGGACTCATCGGCGAGGATCCGCGCGGCATCCCGAACAATCTGATGCCGTACATCGCCCAGACCGCCGCCGGACGGCGCGAGTATCTGAGCGTATTCGGCAACGACTATCCCACGCCGGACGGCACGGGCGTGCGCGACTATCTGCACGTCGTCGATCTCGCGCGCGGCCATGTCGCGGCGATGGACTATATGGCGGAGCGGAAGGGCGTTTTCGTGTTCAATCTCGGCACCGGCCATGGCTACAGCGTGCTTGACATGGTGCATGCCTTTGAAAAGGCGACGGGGAAGAAGGTCCCCTACAAGATCGCCCCGCGCCGCGCCGGAGACGTCGCCGAGGTGTACTGCGACCCGGGAAAGGCCGAGCGGGAGCTTGGCTGGAAGGCGGAACACTCTCTCGAGGATATGTGCCGCGACAGCTGGAACTGGCAGAGCAAAAACCCGAACGGGTTCGCGGGATAAAGCGCCCCTCCCGGAGGGATACGGTTGGTTTTGCGGCAAACGAACACTATGCCTGTAGGGGCGGGGCTCTGCTCCGCCCACGCAGCGTTCCGCGCAAAACGTCTCTCCCTCCGTCTTTTGCCTCCGCCCCTTTTCACCGGGGGGGATGCACTTCACAGGATAACCTGTCCACCTCCCTCAAAGAGGGAGGCATTTTTTAAATGAATAGATGAAAAGGAGACGACCCATGCCATCCAAAGTATTTGATTATATCGCCCGCGAGCAGGCGCGGCAGGACACTACCGTTGAGCTGATCGCGAGCGAAAATTTTGTGAGCGAGAATGTCCTTCGCGCCGTCGGCTCGTGTCTCACGAACAAGTACGCCGAGGGCTATCCCGCCGAGCGCGTTTCCGGAAACCGCGGCCGCTACTACGGCGGCTGCGAGATCGTGAACGACCTTGAGGAATACTGCTGCGCCATGTGGAAAAAGGTGTTCCATACCGACTACCACGTGAACGTCCAGCCGCACAGCGGCGCGAACGCGAATCTCGCGGCGTATATGAGCGTATTGCAGCCGGACGACACGGTCCTCGCCATGTCGCTCAATAACGGCGGCCACCTGACGCACGGCTCGTCCGTCAATTTCAGCGGCAAGCTCTTCGATATGAAATTCTACGACGTGGACGCGCAGGGCTTCATCGACTATGCGGACGTGGAGCAAAAGGCCGCCGAATATAAGCCGAAGCTCATTCTCGCGGGCGCTTCGGCGTACAGCCGCGTCATCGATTTCGCGCGCTTCGCAGACATCGCCAAAAGCGTGGGCGCATACTTTATGGTGGATATGGCGCACATCGCGGGTCTCGTCGCGGCAGGGGACCACCCGTCGCCGTTCGGACTCGCCGACATCATCACGACCACAACGCACAAAACGCTGCGCGGGCCGCGCGGCGGCATGATCTTCTGTAAGCCGGAGCTTGCGAAGAAGGTGGACAGCGCCGTGTTCCCCGGCACGCAGGGCGGGCCGCTCGAGCATGTGATCGCGGGCAAGGCCGTCGCCGCCGAGGAAGCCTGCACGGACGAATACCGCGAATACATCCACGCCGTTGTGCGAAACTGCCGCGCCATGTGCGCCGAGTTCCGGAAAATGGGCTACGACGTTGTGACCGGCGGCACGGACAACCACCTGTTCCTGCTCGATCTCACGAAAACGGGGCTCACCGGCAAGGCGGTGCAGGATGAGCTCGACCGCCATGGCATCACGCTCAACAAAAACTGCGTTCCCAACGAAACGAGAAGCCCCCAGCAGACCTCCGGCGTGCGCATCGGCACCGCCGCGATGACGACAAAGGGGTACACCGAGGCGGACTTCCTCGCCGCCGCGCACCGGATCGACGAGGTACTGCGCGCGATGCAGGCAAAAACCATGTAAAGTTTTGGCGAAATGCCATAACAGGTCTTGCGTTGGAAACGGTTTTATGGTACGTTAAATACAATACCGAACGGCTTCCGCTCTCCACCTTACGAGCGGTACGCGGTTCGATGAAAGGAGTTTGTTTTCCCCGCAGGATCCGCGGTGCGGCAGTGTGGAGACCTGCCGTATAGCCTCCGTACATTTATCGGCGGAGGTAAGGTCTGAGCAGCGGAGGCTCTCAGATCAGGATCGGTACGCATGGCAGAAGTACGTCTGGTAGACATCAAGAAGATCTATCCGAATCAGGGCGGCACGAAGAAGAAAAAGGGCGACGTTCCCGAGAAGAAGCACAACCTGCAGATCACCGAAGAGGGTGTCGTTGCGGTGCAGCAGTTCTCGCTGGATATCGCCGACCGTGAATTTATCGTGCTCGTCGGCCCGTCCGGCTGCGGCAAGTCCACGACGCTGCGCATGATCGCCGGTCTCGAGGAGATCACCTCGGGCGATCTTTTCATCGACGGCAAGCGCATGAACGACGTCGCCCCCAAGGACCGCGACATCGCCATGGTATTCCAGAACTACGCTCTTTATCCCCACATGACCGTTTACGAGAACATGGCGTTCTCGCTCAAGCTCAAGAAGCTCCCGAAGGCCGAGATCGACAAGAAGGTCCGCGAGGCCGCGGAGATCCTGGACATCACCGCCCTGCTCGACCGTAAGCCGAAGGCGCTCTCCGGCGGCCAGCGCCAGCGTGTCGCCATCGGCCGCGCCATCGTGCGCAGCCCCAAGGTGTTCCTCATGGACGAGCCGCTCTCCAACCTCGACGCCAAGCTCCGCAACCAGATGCGCGCCGAGATCATCAAGCTGCGCGACAAGATCGACACCACGTTCATCTACGTCACCCACGACCAGACCGAGGCCATGACGCTTGGCGACCGCATCGTCATCATGCGCGACGGCTTCATCCAGCAGATCGGCACGCCGCAGGAAGTGTTCGACAAGCCCGCCAACCTCTTCGTCGCCGGGTTCATCGGCACGCCGCAGATGAACTTCTTCGACGCCGAGCTCAAGCGCGACGGCGACAAGTACACCGTCGAAGTCTGCGGTGAGCAGGTGAAGCTCACCGAGGATAAGCAGGCCGCGCTCCTCCGCAACGACGTGAAGTCTGGCCCCGTGACGCTCGGCATCCGTCCAGAGCACATCGTGCTTGCGAAAAACGGAGGCATCCCCGCGCGCGTGGACGTGTCCGAGATGATGGGCTCGAGTGTGCATCTGCACCTCACCGCCGCCGGCCACGACGCCGTCGTCATCGTCTCGACACTGGAACTGGACGCCATCCCGTCCTACGGCCAGCAGATCTCTCTCGATCTGCACGAGGACAGCATCCACCTCTTCGACCGCGAGAGCGAGAAGTCCCTGCTTCTCTGATCGACCTCTTACAAAAACCCCGACCCGCCGGGACATCCCGGCGGGTCTTACAATGCGAAAATCTTTCGGAGGAATCCCCTATGGAAAACCCTGCGCTTATTATCATGGCCGCCGGTATGGGCAGCCGCTTCGGCGGGCTCAAGCAGATCACGCCCGTGGGCGACAACGGCGAGATCATCATGGACTTCTCGCTGTACGACGCTTACCAGGCGGGCTTCCGCAAGGTCGTGTTCGTCATCAAAAAGGAACGCGAGGCGGATTTCCGCGCCATCGTCGGCAGCCATGTGGAGAGCCGGATGGATGTGCAGTATGTGTTCCAGTCGCCGGACGATGTGCCGGAGTGGTTCACCGTTCCCGAAGGGCGCGAAAAGCCCTGGGGCACGGCGCACGCCGTGCGCGCCTGCCGGAACGTGATCGACGGCCCGTTCGCCGTCATCAACGCCGACGATTTTTACGGCGCGGGGGCATTCCGCGCGCTCTATGATTTTCTCGCCGAGCCGATGGCGGAGAGCGAGAACGCCATGGTCGGGTATCGCATGCGCAATACCGTTACCGAAAACGGGTATGTCGCGCGCGGCGTGTGCGAAACGGCAAACGGCTTCCTCACCTCGATCACCGAGCGGACGCACATTGAAAAGCGCGGCGACCACGCCGCCTACACGACCGATGGCGAGACTTTCATCGATCTTCCCGGCGATACGCTCGTATCCATGAACTTCTGGGGCTTCCGCAAGCGGATGATGCGCGCGTTCGACGAGCGGTTTGAGGATTTCGTGCGCGAGATCCTGCCGAAAAATCCGCTCAAGGCGGAGTACTTCCTGCCGTGGGTCGCGGATAAGGAGATGCACGCAGGGCTCGCGCGCGTGCAGGTGCTGCCGTGCGAGGAGACCTGGTACGGCGTGACGTACCGCGAGGATCTCCCGCGCGTCCAGGCCGCCGTAGCGGACATGAAGGCGAAGGGCGTGTACCCGAAGAAGCTCTGGGAATAAACAAGAACATCCCTTTTCCGATGATAAGAGTCAAATAATCTTGTCATTCGGAACGGGATGTGATACCATATTTGCGGTACCGCAAGGTACCGAGGGTGCTGCACGAACGGCAGGCGGTTAGTCACACGACCCCGAAAGGGGGTGACGCCATGCGACTTACGTTACATATCGGACGGTTTACCGTTACGATCATCGTAAAAAGCAGAAACCGCCACTCTGGCAAGTGACGGTTTCTTTTCTGAAATCCTAACTTAAACAGGGGCTAACCGCTTGTCGCGGCACCCTCTTTATTTCATTATAGCCGATATATCCGAAATGTCAAGACAAAAGGAACTGCCGCAGAGGCCATCTGCGGCAGTTCCTTTTTTGCGCTGCCTTATTTACTTTTTCCCAAAAAGAGAGAATTTCTTCTTCTCATAAGGCTCCGAGCGGATCGCCGTGATCGTGTACCCGGTGCCATCAAGCACACGATGCAGCGCTTCTTCGCTCAGCGGCTCTTCGGAGAGGATCTCCGTTTCGCCTTTTGCATGAGACGAGGTAACTTTCTTCACGCGGAGGGCATTGCGGATGGCGTCATTCACATGACTTTCGCACATTCCGCAAGCCATTCCGTCGATCGTGAGTACGGTCTTAACCATGATGTTTTCCTCCTTCGTGGCAGGAACCGCCCATCGGACAATGGCCGCAGTTTCCGCCGCAGGACGACTTACCCTGTTTCCTGTCCTTTACGAGCGAGCGTACGATCAATACGACAATTACCGCCAGAACGATCGTAATAAGGATCGTTCCGATATTTTCCATGATCCAGCCGAGCATGAAACCTTACCTCCTTTGAGGAATTTGTCTGTTGGAGAGAGAATGCTTACTTAACCGCCTTGTCGCTGAGGCGGGTGGCCTCGGTGTACTTCTTGAAGAAGAGCATGTAGATGATGAACGCGAGCACGAGCAGAGCGAAGATCAGGCCGATAACGTTGACGCTGCCGGTGAAGAGAGCGCCGAACTGGTTGATCATCAGAGCGACGGCGTAAGCGAACACGCACTGGTAGCCGATGGCGAACCACGTCCACTTGGCGTTGTTCATCTCGCGCTTGATAGCGCCGATGGCCGCGAAGCACGGAGCGCACAGCAGGTTGAACACGAGGAACGAGTAGCCGGTGATCGGGGTGAACGCCGCGCCGATGTGCTGCCACACCGTGCCTTCGCCGGCGCCGTAGAGAATGCCGAGCGTACCGACGATGTTCTCCTTGGCGACGAGGCCGGTGATGGAAGCGACCGTCGCCTGCCAGTTGCCCCAGCCGAGAGGCGCAAAGATCCAGCAGATCGCGCCGCCGATGGCCGCAAGGATGGAGTAGTCGATCTGGTCCTCAGACAGCATCTGGAACTGACCGTCGACCCAGCCGAAGTACGTGGTGAACCAGACAAAGATGGTGGAAAGAAGAATGATCGTGCCGGCCTTCTTGATGAAGCTCCAGCCGCGCTCCCACATGCTGCGGAGAACGTTGCCGAGCGTCGGCCAGTGGTAGGCAGGAAGCTCCATAACGAACGGAGCGGGGTCGCCGGCGAACATTTTGGTCTTCTTGAGAATGATGCCGGAAATGACGATGGCGGCCATGCCGATGAAGTAAGCGGAGGTGGAGACCCAGGGACTGCCGCCGAAGATCGCGCCGGCGATCATGGCGATGAACGGGACCTTCGCGCCGCAGGGGATGAACGTGGTGGTCATGATCGTCATACGGCGGTCGCGCTCATTTTCAATGGTACGCGATGCCATGACGCCCGGCACGCCGCAGCCGACGCCGATGAGCATCGGGATGAAGGACTTACCGGAAAGGCCGAACTTGCGGAACACACGGTCGAGAACGAACGCGATACGGGCCATGTAGCCGCAGGCTTCGAGGAACGCGAGAAGCAGGAAGAGGACGAGCATCTGCGGCACAAAGCCGAGCACCGCGCCGACACCGGCGACGATACCGTCAAGGATCAATCCGCTGAGCCATTCCGCAGCGCCGGCCGCCTCAAGAGCGTTGCCGATCAGCACGGGGATACCGGGGACCCAGACACCGTAGTCCGCCGGATCGGGCTCGTCGCCGATCTCGTCGAGCGTGGCGAGCGCCTTTTCGTAATCCTTGAGCGTCGCAGTCTCTTCGGTGATCTCGAGGGTCTCTTCGTCTTCAACTTCGTAAGTAAATTCGCCTTCGGGGGCGGTGCCGTTTTCTTCAACGTAAGCGTCGTAGCCGTCCACGATGGCGGAGGCGTCGCCGTACTGCTCAGCGACTTCGTTGTACGCCGCGGAGCCGATGCCGAACAGGTGCCAGCCGTCGCCGAACAGGCCGTCGTTGGCCCAGTCGGTCGCGGGCGCGCCGACGGCGACCATGGCGATCCAGTAAACGAGGAACATGACGGCCGCGAAGATCGGGAGGCCGAGCCAGCGGTTCGTGACGATCTTGTCGATCTTGTCGGAGGTGGTGAGAGCGCCGGCGTTTTTCTTCTTGTAGCAGGCCTTGATGACCTCGGCGATATAAACGTAGCGCTCGTTGGTGATGATGCTCTCGGCGTCGTCGTCGAGCTCCTTCTCGGCGGCTTCGATGTCCTGCTCGATGTGGGCCTTGACATCCGCCGGGATGTTCAGGGACTCAAGCACCTTATCGTCGCGCTCGAACACCTTGACGGCGTACCAGCGCTGCTGCTCTTCGGGCAGGGTGTGCACGGCAGCCTCTTCGATGTGGGCAATGGCGTGCTCGACCGGGCCGGAGAACTTGTGCATCGGGATGGTCTTGCCGCTCTTCGCGGCTTTGATGGCGGTCTCGGCGGCTTCCTTGACGCCGTCGCCCTTCAGCGCGGAGACCTCCACGACCGGGCAGCCGAGCTGACGGGACAGCTCCGCAACGTCGATCTTGTCGCCGTTCTTGCGGACGACGTCCATCATGTTCACCGCCAGCACCACGGGGATGCCAAGCTCGGTGAGCTGCGTGGTGAGGTAAAGGTTACGCTCAAGGTTCGTGCCGTCGATGATGTTCAAAATGGCATCGGGGCGCGTGCCGATGAGGTAATTTCTCGCTACGACTTCCTCCAGTGTGTAGGGGGACAGAGAGTAAATGCCCGGAAGGTCGGTGATGATGACACCGTCATGACCTTTGAGCTTGCCTTCCTTCTTCTCGACCGTGACGCCAGGCCAGTTGCCGACGAACTGGTTGGAGCCGGTCAGAGCGTTGAACAGGGTGGTTTTGCCGCTGTTCGGGTTGCCCGCAAGGGCGATGCGCAAATCCATTTTCACGCTTCCTTTCTGCTCTCAAAAGCTTTTCCGCGGTTTGCCTTCGCTAACCGCTGCTCGAAAAAATTAGGGGCTCTCCCCGAAAAGGTTTTATTCGATCTCGATCATCTCGGCGTCCGCCTTGCGGATCGAAAGCTCGTAGTTGCGGACGGTGACTTCGATGGGGTCGCCGAGGGGCGCTACCTTGCGGACGTAGACCTGGGTGCCTCTCGTGATGCCCATGTCCATGATGCGGCGCTTCACCGCGCCCTCGCCATGGAGCTTCACGACCTTGACCGTCGAGCCGACCGGCACTTCGCGCAGAGTTTTCATGCCATTGCCTCCTTATTTTATATTTTCTTTTTCTTTCCTAAGCGTCGATACGCAAGGGCGCGCGCCCTTGTCCATCAACGCATGATCAAACCATGATCCTGCGCGCCAGCTCATCGCTGACAGCGACGCGGGACTCCTTGACCTTCACGATCACGTTTCCGCCCAGCGTGCTCACGATGCAGACCTCGCCGCCGACGGTGAAGCCAAGGTCCTCGAGATGACGCTTCGTCTCCGGGTTTCCGCCGATGCGCTTTACGATCTGCGGTTCGCCGACATTCGCCAGTACCAACGGCATCATGCCGCATCCTCCTTCCGGATGTTAGTCCAAGCTAACATATGCGCAAAAATAATCGGTTAGCTCTCACTAACCGCCTTATATAATAGTTATCCCGCGCTAACTTGTCAAGAGGGAACGCCGCTTTTTTTCATCTTTGTATAATCGGCACAAAAGGACAGGCTCCGACACGGCACGCCGTTGGAAATTCGCTTGTTTTTCGGAAATGAATGTGATATGGTAATAGATAATCATCCAACGAAACGGAGTTTTTTCTCATGGTCATGCAGGAATCCGGGGAAATGTACCTCGAAACCATATATCGGCTGAGCCAGTCGCTGCCGGTCGTGCGTTCGATCGACGTGAGCGAATACATCGGCTACTCAAAGCCCTCGGTCAGCCGGGCGATCGGCATTTTGAAGAAGCAGGAATACATCACGGTGGACAAGGTCGGCGCGATCACGCTCACGGACAAGGGCCGCGAGCGCGCGCAGTACATCTTTGAGCGGCACATGTGTCTCACGAAGATGTTCACCCGGCTCGGCGTGAACGCGGAGACCGCCGCCGAGGACGCCTGCCGCGTGGAGCACTACATCAGCGACGAGACGTTCCAGGCCATCAAACGGCATCTCGCAGAGCACGAAAACTAAACGCCCTGACCGCAAAAACCCCTCCGTCAAAAGCAAGTCCTTTGACGGAGGGGTTTTGTATCAGTATGTCTCAACGATCCGCACGCGGTTTTCGCCGTCGGCGAGAATTTCGGTGCATGGACTTATTGGAAGAGGATCATTCGTCCTCTTCCGTTTTCGTTTCGCCTTCCGCTTCGGCGGGCGCTTCCGTCTCCGTCGCGGCCTTTTCCGGCTCCGTCTCCGGAGCTTCCTCCGTTTCGGTCTTTTCGACGGTTTCGGCCTTTTCGGTCTCGTCCGTCGTCACTTCCGCTGTCTCGGAAATTTCCGTCTCTTCGGTCTCGGCGGGCTTCTTTCTGCCGAGCAGCACCGCCGCCAGCGCCACGATCACGACGAGCGCCGCGATGGCAACGTACATCCAGACGTTCGCCGACTTCGCCGCCGGTTCCTCCGGAAGGGTGAACAGCTCGTTATAATCCATCGTGCCGAAACCGCCCTTCCACTCGACCTCCGCGTTGTTGATCCAGTCGATGAGCATGTTGTTGAAAAGCTCGTTGGCGGCGTCGGCGCGCAGCGTCATATAATCGCCCGTGCCGGAATCCTGCGAGAGGGTCTTGCCGTCGGGATCGAGCGGGAGACGGAGGATGATGTGGTAGCCGTAGCTAGACTCCACGATGTCGGAGATCTCATAGTCCGCGAGAGCGCGGGCGCCGTCCTCAAACTCCTGCACCATCTGATCGTCGGTGAAAATGTAGCCGTCCGGGAAGTTTGTCATGCCGGGGTCGTCGGCTTCCGCCATCCGCTCGTCGAACCGCGCCATCATCGTCTCGCGGTCGGATTCGAGCGCGCGCAGCTCCTCGAGCGTCGTCTCGGCCTCCTTGCGGACTTCGGCTTTCTCTTCGTCCGTCATGTCGGTGCCGTCGTCGTTCTTCGTGAGGAAGAGGATGTGCTTGCAGCGGACATAGTTGTTGTCGTTCGCCCACGCGAGGACGTCCGCCTCGGAGAGCTTCTCGCCGTTCGCGCCGTAGGTATCCTCCATGATGGCGTTGAACGCGGCGTTGCTCCGGAGAAGCAGGCGGTAGGTCGGCTCGTCGAGATACGCGCTCTCCATGGCCTCCATCAGCGCGTCCACGCCGCCGTACTGCTCCACGATGCTGTTCCACTGCGTTTCGACCTCGGCGTCCACCGTCTCCGCGAGACCGCGCTTGTCCGCCTCGGCCGCCGGAACGGTGTAATACTTCATGCGCGCCTCAAGCGCTTCGCGCATCGCGTCCTGCAGCGTCGTGCCGTCGCCCGTGTCGGTGGTAAAGTCGGGGATCGCCATGGTGTAGCGGATGAACTGGCTCGTCATGCTGGCGATGAGATAGTAGCAGAGCTTCCATGTGACTTCCGTACCGTTCACCGTGGCGACGACGGTGTCGCCATCGTACTTTTTGCTGGCCGCGTCGAGCTGTTCCATGATCTTCGTATACGCTTCCTGCGCTGCCGCGGCAGCGTCGGATGCAGCGTCAGATGCGGCTTCGGACGAGCCGGCCGCGGC
>UMBT01090236.1_pt1 | contig 11836 bp, 9 predicted proteins | sample 1964001 | NCBI WGS metagenome assembly UMBT01 (sample SAMEA4835945, study PRJEB28245) | human gut metagenome | biome: gut microbiome; material: fecal sample | place: Denmark | collected 2008
GAGGAGATTTGCGGAATTATATCAAGTATATGTATAGACTTAAAAAGGGAAGATGATTTTGTAAATGTCAGATATGAAAACGGAGAATATATTATCATCAACAATGGCATAACAATAGGACGGGCTGTCATAAATGACAAAGCAACAACAGATTTGTTGAAAATATACTTTTGCAACTAAAAGTGGATGAGCGTTTCAGTGTAACCTTTAGGCGAGAATATCAAAAAATACAAAAAAATACAATTTATTCGGTTGACCAAATGATACTTTTGTCATATAATCTAATCAAAAATAGTAATAATTACTAATTTAACTGGAGATTATTAGCAGGAGGTACCTATCATGGACAAGAAGATTACAGACAGCATTATTTACATCGGTGTGGATGACAAGGACATTGATTTATTTGAGAGCCAGTATGTTGTTCCAAACGGTGTTTCATACAACTCATATGTGATTATGGATGACAAAATTGCGATCATGGATACAGCAGATGCAAGAGTTACGGATAAGTGGTTTGCCAATTTGAGAGAGGCGCTCGGTGATAGAAAGCCGGATTATCTCGTTGTTTCCCATTTGGAGCCGGATCATGCTTCCAATATCCAGAAGGTTGCAGAGGCATATCCTGATATGCAGATTGTAGGTAATGCAAAGACATTTAACATGATGGGACAGTTTTTCGATATAGACTTAACGGACAGAAAGGTTGTAGTGGCAGAGGGAGATAAGCTTTCTCTTGGAAAGCATGAGCTTACATTCGTCATGGCTCCTATGGTTCACTGGCCGGAGGTTATGATGGAGTACGAGTCAACAGACAAGGTGCTTTTCTCAGCAGACGGCTTTGGTAAGTTTGGTGCGCTTGATACTGATCAGGACTGGACATGTGAGGCAAGACGCTATTACTTCAATATTGTTGGAAAGTATGGTGCTCAGGTGCAGGCAGTTCTCAAAAAGGCAGCAGGGCTTGACATTGAAAAGATTTGTCCTCTTCACGGACCGATTCTCACAGAGAACCTTGGCTTCTACATAGATAAATATAATACATGGAGCAGCTATCAGCCTGAGGATGAGGGAATCCTTGTGGCATGTGCTTCTATTCACGGTAATACAAAGAAGGCAGCGGAGCTTTTAGCAGAAAAGCTCAAGGCTACAGGTGTAAAGGTTGCATTTACAGACCTTTGCAGGGATGATATGGCAGAGGCTGTTGAGGATGCGTTCAGATACGACAGGCTTGTGCTCTGCGCATGCACATATGATGGAGGCATTTTCCCACCAATGGAGGATTTCTTACATCATCTCAAGGCAAAGGCTTATCAGAATCGTAAGATTGCCTTCGTGGAAAACGGTTCATGGGCTCCTACAGCAGCACGCCAGATGAAGGCTATTGTTGAGGGCTTCAAGAACATAGAGTGTGTTGAGCCTGTTGTTACAATTAAATCTACTCTCAATGAGGCATCTGAAAAGCAGATGGATGAGCTTGTTGCAGCACTTACCAGATAGAATAATTCAGGTGGCATGGATTAGATGATATATACTAGATGATATAGAATAGATGACATGGATTAGATGATATAGATCAGACATAGTTTAATACGGCATAGTATATATGGATCAATGAAGACCCGGGCGTTTGTCCGGGTCTTTATGTTAAAAGTAACTATTCAGAATCACCACACGCACATTCGCAAAACCGCACGATACTCGTGCTTTATTTACAAAAGTATATATAAATGTGGTATCATACAATCAAAGAAAAAAGCCATAATAGTACAATGTCAAATGAGGTAAACTATATGCAGCAGCGAATTACCATAAACCTTAACACAGATAGCAAAACAGCCGGCAAATCCACCATTCTTGAATACTGCCGCAGTCACGGTGTCACGGGAATAGAAGCTCCGTGCGGAGGAAAAGGCACCTGCGGCAAGTGCAGGGTGACGGTTACAAAACCATACCATAAGGAAGTGCTGGCCTGTCAGACGAAGATTTGTGACGGCATGGAAATTATTGTTGGGGGAAAAGAAAGCACAATAGATAAAGAAGACAGCATGGTTGTTCTGACAAATGGAGGAAGCATATCGGAAAAATTTAATGAGCATGTGAATAGAAATGTTGTCTTGAAGGAAGAGACTGCAAATGAACATGAAAAAGCAGAATCCAATGAAGGCACTCTGGCGGCCTGTGATATCGGAACAACAACAGTAGTCTGCTACCTGATTGATAAAGAGACAGGGCAGATTATTGCAGTGCGAAGCGGTGCCAATCCACAGCGCAGCTTTGGAGCAGATGTGCTTTCCAGAATTGATGCGGCAGCGAGGGCAGATGATAACGATAAAGCGAATGGCGGCCTGCAGCTGATGCAGTCGCAGATAGTGTCTCTTTTGAACGGCTTCATATCAGAAATGCTCATGGAATGTGGCAGAACTAAGGTCTGTCTGTTTTCAGTTGCCGGAAATACGGTTATGTGCCATCTGCTTATGGGAATTTCACCGGAAAAGCTTGGCAGGGCACCGTTTATGCCGGATGAGTATTTTGGCAGAGCATTTGATCCTTTGGATATAGGAATAGAGAATTGTCAAACCATGATTATATTTCCGGCTGTGTCAGGCTTTGTAGGCGGAGATATCACGGCGGGCATGATGGAAACAGTCAACTGCAGAAAGCTGACACTTTATCTGGACATCGGAACAAATGGCGAGATGGCGCTTGGAAAGGGAGACAGATATGTGTGCTGTGCCACGGCGGCAGGACCTGCTTTTGAGGGTGCGCAGATTGAGATGGGCATGCCGGCGTCAAAGGGAGCAGTGGATAAGGTATGGCTGGAAGGGCGCAGAATTAAGTATTCGGTTATCGGAAATGACAGACCTGTGGGACTGTGCGGTTCAGGGCTCATCGATGCGCTTGCCATCCTTCTGAAAGCCGGAATCATAGATGAAAACGGCACGATTTTAAGCGGACAGGAGCTTCCTATACTGTTTAGGTCGTATGTGTTTGAGCTGGAAGCGGAGGATGCCGCACAGAGCTCTGAGTCATCTCTTGCTGTTCATATTGCACCGGGAGTCTACATTACGCAGGAGGATATCAGGAAGCTGCAGCTTGCGAAGGGCGCGATAGCGGCAGGAATAGAAGTGTTGTTTAAGGAATATGGCTGCAAGCCCTGTGATTTGGATATACTTACATTTGCAGGAGGCTTTGGAAACTATATTGACAAAGCAAGTGCGGCGGCAATAGGATTGTTTCCACAGGAGCTTTTGGACAAGGCAAAAGAAGTGGGAAATGCGGCAGGAAACGGAGCTGTTTCGGCAGCTTTATCGAAAGAAGCCTGGGAAAGAGCACTGGAGATAAGCAAGGACATGCGTTATATCGAGCTGGCATCGTATCCGCATTTCGATGAAATGTATGTGGAGCATATGAATTTTTAAATAATTGAAAAAAATATATTTTTACTTTATTGTTGAAGAAAATTGTCATATAATGACTTCGGGTGAGATTATATTTTAAAAGAAAAGCTGATAGGGTAATCAGCATCAGGAGGAATATCAATGCGTAAAACAAAAATTATCTGTACTATTGGACCGGCCAGTGAACATGAGGATGTCCTCACCAGGATGATAAAGGCAGGTATGGATGTTGCCAGATTGAACTTTTCTCATGGCTCACATGAGGAGCATCAGGGCAAAATAGATTTAATAAAGAAGGTGAGACAGAAGCTTCATATGCCAATCGCAATCATGCTTGACACAAAGGGGCCTGAGTATCGTATCAAGACCTTTGAGAATGGCAAAATAGAGCTCAAGGATGGAGATACCTTCACACTTACCACTGACGATATTGTAGGAAATCAGGAGAGAGTATCAGTAAACTATGAGAATCTGATCAAGGATTTAAAGGTTGGTGACCGTGTGCTTGTTGCGAACGGAATCATCATTCTGCAGGTTAGAGAGCTTAAAGGAAACGATGCAATCTGTGATGTTATCGCAGGAGGCACACTTTCAGACAGAAAGAGCATGAACTTCCCGAATAAGGTCATGAAGCATGCATATTTAAGCAAGCAGGACAAGGAGGATCTGCTTTTTGGTATAAAAAACGAGGTGGATTATGTTGCTGCATCATTTGTTTCTACAAAGCAGGATGTAGCTGATCTGAGAAGCTTTTTGGATGAAAACGGTGGAGAGGACATCGAAATCATTGCAAAGATAGAGAACCGCTCAGGTGTAGATCATGTGGAGGAAATCTGTGAGATAGCAAATGGAATCATGATAGCAAGAGGAGATCTCGGTGTTGAGATTCCGGGAGTTGAGGTGCCTGCAATACAGAAGTATCTTATCAACAAGTGCCGTATGCTTGGTACACGCGTAATCACAGCAACAGAGATGCTTGAGTCCATGATTCACAATCCGCGTCCTACAAGAGCTGAGCTTTCGGATGTAGCCAATGCGGTATACGACGGCTCATCAGCTATCATGCTTTCGGGAGAGTCTGCAGCAGGTAAATATCCTGTAGAGGCTGTAAAAAATATGGCAGAGACAGCAGAGTATACAGAAAAGCAGATAAACTACGGCAAGAGATTTGCCAATGCGGATTTCCAGACAAAAAGCATAGTTGACGCTATTTCACATGCTACATGTGCCATGGCAATAGATGTGGATGCGAAATGTATCGTAGTCAGCTCGCTGACAGGCCGTACAGTGCGCATGGTCAGCCGTTTCCGCTGTCCTGTTGATATAATAGGCATGACAACCTCTGAAAAGGCATGGCGCAAGCTGAACCTGAGCTGGGGTGTAAAGCCGGTTCTGTGCGAGGAATACAACTCAATGGAGGTTATGTTCTACAATGCGATGAACGAGGCAAAGAGTGTCATGAAGCTCAAAAAGGGTGATCATATAGTGCTCACAGGAGGTCTTATCAATGGTAAGACAGGCAACACCAATGTAATTAAGGTTGAGACAGTTTAGTACATTTATACTATTGATTAAATCGTATATATGTCATATAATTCTTAACGGCTAATAAAAACAATAAATTTAAAATAAACAATTTCGAGATGAAGTTTGCAGGAAAACGGCAGCGATTTTACCTTATCAAAGCCTACCGAAGGAGTAAAACTCTCAGGTGCCGCAGCAGGCGGTGCAACTGTAAATGGATCGACTCTCTGGAGACACCCGCTTGGCGGGGGCCGAAGGTGCAACGTACGAATAGGAAGCAGTGGGAGTGCAGTGACTATGAATATATCATGGCACAGGCTGCTTCTCGTACGAATCTCTCAGGCAACAGGACGGAGAAGATATTGGACAGATATTCTTAAGATAATCTTCTTAATCCCATGTATCAGACTGTATATACAGCGTATATGGGGTTTTTTATTTCAATTCACGTAAGTGCTGCTAAGCCTGCTTTTTCAATTGTTTCCGGATGAAATTATTTATATCAATAGTATTTGCTCAAAACACAAAGACTTTGTGTTTAGATAAAAAAGAGAGGCAGGAGTATTTCAATGTGGAACACAATCAACATTTTTCTTAGTGCAGTGGACGATTTCGTCTGGGGAGTGCCGCTCATGGTGCTCATCATGGCAGGAGGTATAATGCTCACAGTTCGTCTGGGGCTTCTTCAGATGAGAAAGCTTCATCTGGCACTAAAGTGGATGGTCAAAAATGAAGAGGGCGGCGATGGCGAGATTACGAGCTTTGGCGCACTCTGTACCGCGCTTAGCGCAACAATCGGAACCGGCAACATAGTCGGTGTAGCAACTGCAGTCGGTGCAGGAGGACCGGGAGCACTTTTCTGGATGGTGCTTGCAGCCTTCTTTGGCATGGCAACAAAGTATTCAGAGGGACTTTTGGCTGTAAAATATCGTGTCATCGGCAAGGACGGACATAGTCTCGGCGGACCATTCTACTACATAGAGCAGGGAATGGGTACAAAATGGAAATGGCTTGCAAAGATATTTGCATTTTTCGGCGTATGCGTTGGACTTTTCGGAATAGGAACATTCAGCCAGGTAAACGGAATATCAAGTGCTGTAAACAACTTTTTTGACCCTAAAAACCAGCATACGGTAAAGGTTTTACCGTTCCTTGGTGAGTATTCATGGTCAGTTGTCATTGCTTCGCTTGTACTGGCATTCTGCGTGGCAGCAGTGCTTATCGGCGGAGTAAAGCGTATTGCAAGTGTCAGCCAGATAATAGTTCCTTTTATGGCTGTTATATATATTGTATTTGTGCTTGTGCTTGTGGTATGCAATATCACAGCGGTTCCGGCAGCGTTTGCTACAATAGTAAAGGCAGCGTTTTCACCGAAGGCCATAACAGGCGGTGCCGTGGGAAGCTTTCTTGTTGCAATGCAAAAGGGTGTTGCCAGAGGAATCTTTTCAAACGAGGCAGGACTTGGTAGTGCTCCGATTGCAGCGGCAGCAGCCCAGACAAAGGAGCCTGTACGTCAGGGACTTGTCAGCATGACAGGAACCTTCATTGATACAATAGTTATATGTACACTTACAGGACTTTCCATCGTGCTCACAGGCGCATGGCAGGTTGACGGACTCGAGGGCGTGCAGGTTACTACATACGCATTCCAGAATGGTCTTCCTTTACCGAAAGAGTTATCAGCATTTGTACTTATGCTGTGTCTTGTATTTTTTGCCTTTACAACTATACTCGGTTGGGATTATTATAGTGAGCGGTGCTTAGAGTATTTGAGTGGCGGAAGGATGAAATATGTAAAGGTTTATCGCTGGATATATATACTTGCAGTTTTCATCGGACCTTATATGACTGTAAGTGCGGTGTGGACTATCGCTGATATCTTCAACGGTCTCATGGCTCTGCCAAATATGATAGCGCTGTTTGCTCTCAGTGGTGTTGTTGTTAAGGAGACAAGGCATTTCTTCGAGAGACATAGAAATGGAGAAATCGAGGATTAATTATGTTTTATATTTTGCGACATGGAAGAACAGATTGGAATGAGGAGCACAGACTGCAGGGTGAGGTGGATATCCCACTCAACGAAACCGGCAGGCAGATGGCTTACGATGCCGCAGAAAAATATAAGGATATAGATTTTGATATATGCTACTGCTCCCCACTTAAGAGAGCACAGGAGACGGCAAGGATTTTTCTTGCAGACAGAAACCCTGCAGTAGAGATTATCACTGACAACAGGCTTCACGAGATGTGCTTCGGTGATTATGAGGGAGTGAAGAACATCAGGCAAAAGCCCGAATGCCCTGTCTACCTGCTCTTTGAGGAGCCGGAAAAATATGTGGCAAAGGACGGCGCAGAGAGCTTTGAGGAGCTATATCACAGAACAGGCGAGTTTATAGAGCAGGTGCTGAGACCGCAGCTTGAGGCAAGCAAAAATGTGCTTGTCGTGGGACACGGTGCAATGAACTGCAGCATAGTCAATCAGTTTCGCGGCACACCTATAAAGGATTTCTGGAAAGATATGCAGGGAAACTGCGAGCTGCTTAGGGTTGAATAAATTATTACTTATAGGACATTTTCTAAACAAATTTAGAGGATGTCCTATTTTACGTTATAGGAACAGCTGAAAGTCATTAGTGCGTAGATTAAAAACTGTTATTTGAATCATTTTTACTGATTTTATGTCGTCGCAATTTGTTAGGAATTTGTTGTGTTTCGACAAATTTCGTTGACAAGTCACTATTGATTTGATACGATTTATCTATTAAAGTAATTATTTTTTAGTGTGCAGAACATATAGTTCTACGAAAAATATAAATATTGGGCAGGTGGAACAACCATGGCAAGATATAAAGTTAAGGGTAAGGATTGCCAGCTTAAAGTAAAAGTTAAGCTCTCTTTTAAGGAAGAAATTGATGAACGTCAATTAGATTTCTTCTCTAGTAAATATATAAGAGGTCTTTTGAAAGTACAGGCAAAAAAGAACAACTGTATAGAATTCTATGGTCCTATTGGAATCAGTTTGTTTGACAGGCTTAAGAAACCAATATCAAAGTATGATTTTTTCTTCATTATGGAGCAGGTTATAGATATAACACAGAAAGTCAATTTGAATTCATTGATATTGAGAAACGTCGTCTGGGATATACATTATGTCTTTATTAATGAGACAACCAAGGAACTACAATTTATATATTTGCCTCTTACTAATGATAAAAAAGAAGCTGATGTATTAAGGTTTATGGAGCAGATTATATATGCTTCGAAAACAATGGAGGAGGCAGATACAGAATATATATCGAGATATGTATATTTTTTGAAATCTCTGACATCCTATGAGGCTGAAAAAATTGAAAAATACATTTTTAGTGAAGACAGAAGTGTTGTAAATACAATTAAGCGGCACAATGTCGGACAGAGTGGATTTATTACAGATAAGCCACAGCATTATTATGAACATTATGGCAGGGGCAATGCAGATGAAGAAGCAACTGGACTGCTTGCAGATGAAGACACGGGATTACTGAATAATTATGACGAAGAAGCAACGGGGTTGTTGGATACTCAATGTGAACAGATACATTATGCGTCAATGTACAGATTGTTGACGAATGAAACATTTTTGATTAATAAACCAGTTTTTAGAATTGGTAAAGAAAAAAGTTATTCTGATTATTTTGTTGCTAACAATAATATGGTAAGCAGGAGCCATGCGGATATTATTGCCAGGGGTGGAAGATACTTTATTGTAGATCTTAACTCTAAAAATAGAACATTTGTAAATGGAACTCCGATACCGGCACAACAGGAAACGGAAATTCATGATGGAGACGCTATCAGGTTAGCAAATGAGGAGTTTGAGTTTAGGATTTAACCAAAGGAGAAGGAGAATGCATTTTACAGTTACAGCTGATACAGATATTGGCATCGCAAAAGAAACAAATCAAGACAGCGTGTTATTTAAGCATGGTACTTATTCTGGCGGAGAAGTGCTGATGGCTGTTATATGTGATGGAATGGGAGGTCTTGCAAAGGGAGAACTTGCAAGTGCAACAGTTATAAGGGAATTTTCAGAATGGTACAACAAGGAACTGCCCTATGAATTAGAAAATTTGGATTTGCATGTAATTGGTGGTAAATGGTCGCTCATGCTTAAGGATTTAAACATCAAGATTATCGAGTATGCCAAGAAAAATAATATTACGATGGGAACCACATTCACAGGGACATTATTTGTTGGAGACGAATATGTGACAGTACATGTGGGAGATACCAGACTCTATCATATAGGAAATAAGTTGGAGCAACTTACCTACGATCAGACATTTATAGCAAGAGAAATTAGAAAAGGCACCATGACAGCAGAACAAGCAAAGACTGATAAAAGAAGAAATATGCTCCTTCAATGTGTAGGTGCTTCAGAGATATTGGAACCAGAGGTGTTGGTTGAAAAGGTGGAAAAGGGAGCGTATATGCTCTGTTCAGATGGATTTAGACATGAGATTACGGAAAAAGAAATTGTGGAATCACTAAACCCTATCAATTTAATTAACAAAAATGCAATGCACTCTTATGCGAAATATTTAATTGAACTTGTAAAGCAACGAAATGAAAGGGATAACATTTCGGTTGTATTAATCAAGGCGGAATAGGGGGATGAGACGTGGCTGAAATAGGATCTGTTATTGATGGCAAGTATGAAATACTTACTGAAATAGGACATGGGGGTATGTCCGTTGTTTATCTGGCTATGGATACTCATCTCAATAAACAGTGGGCAGTAAAGGAAATTAAAAAAAAAGGAAGCGGGAAAAATGATGAAATAGTTGTAAACAGTCTTCTTGCTGAGGCAAACATGATGAAGCGACTTGATCATCCATCCCTTCCAAGAATAGTAGATATTATAGATAATGGTATTACTATTTATGTAGTAATGGACTATATAGAAGGTGAGTCACTAGATAAGATATTGGCAGAATATGGTGCACAGCCTGAAGAATTAGTGATTGGATGGGCTAAACAGTTATGTGATGCATTATCATATTTGCATTCGCAGAAGCCTCCGATTATATATCGTGATATGAAGCCTGCAAATGTCATGTTAAAACCGGAAGGCAATATAAAAATTATTGATTTTGGTATAGCTAGAGAATATAAGGAGCAGAGTCTGGCGGATACAACAGTGCTTGGAACAAAAGGATATGCACCACCGGAACAGTATAGCGGTCAGACAGATGCAAGATCAGATATTTATGCTCTAGGAATGACAATGCATCATCTTCTGACAGGCATAGATCCTAGAACCGGAGAAGCATATGCTCCAGTAAGAATGTGGAATCCGGAAGTTTCAGAAGGCATGGAAATGATAATAGATAAGTGTGTTCAGCCGGCAGCAGAACATAGGTATCAGAATTGTCAGGATCTTTTGTACGATTTGGAACATCCTGAGTTAATTACAAGAGATTATAAAAGGAAACAGAAAAGAAAATTAAACTGTTTCATAACATCAGTTATATTGGCGGTTGTAATGGTTATATCAGGAGTAGTGTGTAACATCGTTTCAACAAGAATGAATAATAGTGATTATGAAACATTGATATCAACTTCAACAGCTTCATCGTTGGATGACAAGATAAATAATTATAAAAACGCAGTTGAAATATATCCTGGCAGAACTGACGCATATGTCAAGATGATAGAAGCGTATCAGGATGAAGGAACTTTCAGTAAACAGGAGAATGATGATTTTTTAGCTGTATATAATGCAAATAAAGATCAATTAGATGCGACAAGCTCTGATGTGTCGGAATTAAATTACATAATTGGTATGCTTTATTTCAATTACTATACAGAAAATAATGATGGTGATTATAGCTTTTCGACCAGAGTACAGAAAGCCTATCCCTTCTTCAATGAAAATTATCAGAGTGCAACAGGATTTGAAGAGCAGACCATGTCAGACTGTTATTACCAGATATGTTCTTTTTATAAAAAGTACATATTAAATACGACCACAGTGGAAGAAGCATCTAAAGAGAATTATGATGAGATTTTTACAGTGATAGATGACGCTATTAACTCTGTAAAAGATGCCGGTGCATATGATCAGCTGACATTATATAACAGTGTGTTTATGCTTCTTTATGATCAAAGAGCAAGTATGGCTCAGGTTAATGTTGATAGACAGAGAATATTGGATTTGTATGATGATATATACAAAAGAACAAATGAACTGACAGTACAAAAAGAACAGTCAAAAGTACTTCAATCAGAGATTCTTGATAAGTATGAAACATACAAAGAAGCAATTGAAAGAACATACACTAATATAGAGGAAAGGAAGTAAAAATGGCAGAGATATTACATACACTTTCAATTATCTCATTTGTTTTAGCTGTATTGTTTGTGGTAATAGCAATTATATTTTGGTTTGTTTTTAAAATACCAGATGTAATTGGTGACTTGTCAGGTCATAATGCCAGAAAATCAATTGCTCAAATGAGGCAGAAAAATGAGAAAACAGGAGATAAATCGTATAAGGCAAGCAAGAAAAATCTAGATAGAGGAAAACTGACTGGAACTATGGATGGTATTGGCGAATCTGGGAATAAGAATGAAGAAACTGGGTTGCTGAACGAGAATTTAGCGAAAGAACGAGAAATTGAAGACACGGGGTTGTTGGTGGATCAGGATGCGACTGGTTTACTTGATGAATCAGGAGAAACTGCTTCATTGGGGAATGAGGACAATGTCAGAAATCGTATGCCATCTTCTGTGACTATGAAAATGCTGGAAGAAGTAATCATGGTACATACGGACGAGGTGATTTGATGAGTGGACTGTTGGGATATGGAATATTGATATATCTTTATTTAATAACTTAAACTTCCCACACCAATAAGGTGTGTCGTACA
>UMBT01099425.1_pt1 | contig 11754 bp, 9 predicted proteins | sample 1964001 | NCBI WGS metagenome assembly UMBT01 (sample SAMEA4835945, study PRJEB28245) | human gut metagenome | biome: gut microbiome; material: fecal sample | place: Denmark | collected 2008
GACGGGCTGAACCGTTCCCACGATTTCATGAAATAGATTTCACCCCTTAGCGTTTTGTGCAACATCATGGGAATGTGCAGCTTTGAGTGCTGCATACAGGGGGATGGGGAAGGAGGAAAGCGGGGGACTGGGGGAGAAAACCCGGAAGGGGAAGGGGGATTGCAGCCGGGCTGCCCCCCTTTCCCTGGGTTGTCTCCCCAAGACTCCGGTAGAACGGTACTGCGTATGTGGAGCACGCAGATTTTATAAGATGGTTTAAAAGAAAAAGGTCACTTCGTAAAGCGGTACTTCGTATCCACAGCACGCAGAGCATAAAGAAAAAGAAACGGTCACACAGAACGACCCAGCGTATCCCCACAAAGCAAACGATCACCAAACACAGACCCCGCAGGGAAACCTGTATTTATTATACCGGCAAAGGGGCAGTTCGTCAACAATTTTTGCCGGTTTTACGCCAAATCCAGCGGCATTCGGGCAAAGAAACCCGGGTTCGTGGACTATTTTGCGCAAAATGCGACCAATTCACCGGATCTCAACATGGTTTTCCACAGCGTTGTGGAAAGTCATGTTGAGAAACCGCTGCTTTTTCACTACAAGATCCTTTGTCCGGCATTGCATTTTCTTTTTCTTGTCCACCTGCTTTCACAGAAGTTTTCCACCGGGTTGTGGAAAACCATGTTGAGAAACCTTCCGCTTTCCACAGCAAGATGTTCTGAAAAATACATTCCCTTGCCGGTTCGGAGCGGCAAAAGAAAAACGCTCCCCGGAATGGGGAGCGCTGGTGCGGATGAAGTGACTCGAACACTCACGGATGAATCCACTAGAGCCTAAATCTAGCGCGTCTACCAATTCCGCCACATCCGCATATACACATACTGTTACATTATAAGAGTATAGCATCGGAGTCCGGATTTGTCAAGCTTTCGGACAGATTTTTTCCAGCACTGCAAAGAAAAAAGATCGCTGAATGCCCCCGAATGCCTTTACTTTATCATGGAAATATGGTATAATAGGCTTAAGTGCAATCGGACTGTTTTTTGGCATATTATATATGTATAGGGGCAGGCAGGCAAACCGGGTTCCGGGTTTCCGCCATGCCTGCTGAGGAGGTATAAATTATATGAATTCCTTTGCGGAAGTGTTTGAGCAGGTCAAAAAGTATTGTATCGAGGTGGGAAACATTGGCGATGTGGCAATCAATCTCTGGATCAATACCCTGATCCCCGTCTCCCTGGACGGCACCAAGGCGGTGCTCCAGTGCAATTCGGAATTTCAGAAGGGCGTGGTACTGAATAATTTCAAGAGCCTCCTGCAGGAGGGCTTCCGCAATACCCTGGGCTTTGACGTGGAGCTGGAGATCATCATCGAAAGCCAGAAGCCGGCGGAAAAGGTGGATATCCAGGAGCTGGAAAAGAAGCATGCACAACTGGAAAAAAGCTTTGAGGGCGCTGAGTATGACTACACCTTTGACACTTTTATTGTAGGAAAATCCAACGAATTCGCCTATGCCGCCTGCACTGCCGTGGCAAAGCACGACCGGAACAAGGCAAGCGATACATACAACCCCCTGTTCATTTACGGCCCCTCCGGCCTGGGCAAGACCCACTTGATGACCGCAATCGCCAACGAAATGCGCCGGAACGACCCGAACCTCAACATCGTATATGTCACCGGAGAGACCTTTGCAAACGAGCTGATCGAAGCCATTCAGAAAAAGCAGGACACCTCCCTGTTCCACGACAAGTACCGGAATGCGGACGTGCTGCTGGTGGACGATGTACAGTTTATCGCCGGCAAGGACTCCACCCAGGAGGAATTTTTCCACACCTTCAATAAGCTGCACAGCGAGGGCAAGCAGATCGTACTGACCTCCGACCGTCCCCCCAAGGATATCAAGATCCTGGAGGATCGGATCCGGAGCCGGTTTGAAAGCGGTCTGATCGCCGATATTTCCACTCCGGATTTCGAGACCCGGATCGCCATCATCCGCCGGAAGGCAGAGCTGTTAGACCTGAATCTGCCGGACGAGGTGGCAGAATTCATCGCAAACCGGCTCAAAACCAACATCCGACAACTGGAGGGGGCGGTGAAAAAGCTCAAGGCGCTGAAGCATCTGGCAGGGAGCCAGCCCTCCATTGCCATGGCGCAGAGCGTGATCCGGGACATTCTCACCGACGACCAGCCCATCCCCATTACCGTGGAGAAGATCATTGCGGAGGTTGCCAACGTGTACGGGGTATCCCCGGACGATATCCGCTCCAACAAGCGCTCCTCCCAGATCTCCAATGCCCGGAAGGTGGCGATCTATGTGGTGCGGGAAATCACCCAGATGCCCCTTGCTTCCATCGGCATGGAATTCGGCGGTCGGGATCACTCCACCATCGTGTATGCGGTCAACAGCATCTCCCAGTCCATCCAGAAGGACAGTTCCTTGAAGGAACTGGTGGAGACCCTCATCAAGAACATCCGGGAACGGGGCAAGAACTGAGTTTCCACCAGCTTTTCAACAGATTGTTGAAACCTGTGTGGAAAAGAAAGCAAGGCGCAGCGCCGATCCGCATCACCTTGTCCACAGTTTACCCATTCGGCTTTTTTACAGTTTTCCGCCCGGATCCGACAGGACTCCGGATTTTCCACGAAAGTTTCAAGGATTTTTCCCTTTCCACTCCACAAGTTCTGCCGGTTTCCACAGAGCGATCCGGCTTTCCACTTTTCAAGAATCATTCCACGAAGGGGCTGTGGAGGAGAAAATCCCGGAAAACTGCCGGGGAAGGGCTGTTTGAACAGTTTCAACCCCTCTACTACTACTGCTGAAAAAATTTAAGATGGATGGATGGATGGATCCCATGCACAAGCCGGAACGAAAGCCGGCGGCTGTGGAAAGTCCGCACATCCCCCAAAAAGGAGCAAATCATGAAGTTTTCATGCAAGAAGGAAGATATCTGCGCTGCCATCAGCAACGTATCCAAAGCGGTCAGCGTCAAATCCACCATTACCGCCCTGGAGGGCATCCGGATCAAGCTGTCCTACACGGTGCTGGAGCTGACCGGCTATGATCTGGAGCTGGGAATCCGTTCCACCATTGAGGCGGTTTCCGAGGACTGCGGGGAATTTGTGGTGAATGCCCGGCTGTTCAGCGAGATCACCCGGAAAATGAGCGATGAGATCCTGACCTTTGAGACGGATGAAATGCTGAATATCCGCATCACCGGCGCTGTAACCGAGTACTGCATTTCCGCCATGTCTGCGGAGGAGTATCCGGATCTGCCGGAGGTCAGCGATGAGCACCGGTTCCTGGTGCCCCAGGATCAGCTAAAATCCATGATCAACCAGACTGCCCATGCAGTTTCCCTGAACGAGAACAAGCCGGTCATGACCGGCGCCCTGTTCGACATTACCGAGGACGGGAATTTCAACATGGTCACCAGCGACGGGTACCGGCTTGCCCTGCGGACGGAGCATATCGACACGGCGGAGGTACACCGGTTCGTGGTGCCTGCCAGAACGCTGTCAGAAGTATCCAGACTGCTGAAGGAGGATGCCAAGGCACCCTGCGGCATTTACAACAATTTCAAGCACATTGTCTTTGAACTGGGAGAGATTACCGTATTCTCCCGGCTGCTGGAGGGGGATTTCCACAACTACCGGGCTTCCATCCCCCCGGACAAGCGGACGGAGGTCATCGTCCGTACCAGAGAGCTGGTGAACTGCCTGGAGCGGTGCGCTCTGCTCATCAACGAGAAAAACAAGGCGCCGGTGCGCTGCGTCTTTGAAAACGGCACCGTGAAGGTTAGCTGCAAGACCGGCATCGGCAGCATTTCCGATACCATTCCGGTGGATCTCAGCGGCGATGCCGTCACCATCGGCTTCAACAACAAATTCATGCTGGATGCGCTGCGGGCGTCTGAATGCGACAAGCTGAAGATCCATCTCAGCGGCGGCAACCGGGTTGTGAAGATCATTCCGCCGGAGGGGGACAGCTTCGTGTTCCTGGTGATGCCGGTGGATCTGAAATACTAAGCAAGGGGGCGTTTCCATGCAGAACCAACTGGTTTCCATCCGCACGGAGTTCATCAAGCTGGACTCCCTGCTGAAATATGCCGGGCTGACCGACACCGGGGGCTTCGCCAAGGAGCTGATCCAGGGGGGACAGGTGAAGGTAAACGGCGAAATCTGCACCATGCGGGGGAAGAAAATCCGCAGCGGCGACGTGGTAGAGGCCGGAGAATACCGGCTGACGGTGGAGCAATGCATCTGACCGGGCTGGAGGCGGAGCATTTCCGGAATCTGGAGCATATTCAGCTGGAGCCGGATCCCCGGTATAACCTCATTGTGGGGCAGAATGCCCAGGGGAAAACCAATCTGCTGGAGGCAATCTGGCTGCTGACCGGGTGCAGGAGCTTCCGGGGCGTAAGGGAACGGGATCTGGTGAGCTTTGACCAGGAGGTCATGCGGATGCAGGCTGCATTCCGGGACAGCCGCCGGGAGCAGCACATCACCTATGCCATTCAGAAAAGCAGCCGGGAAAAGAAAATCACCCTGAACGGGGTGCCTCTGCGGGGGGGCAGCCGGCTCTTTGCCCAGTTCCAGTGCGTGGTGTTCACCCCGGATGATACCATGCTCATCAAGGGACTGCCGGACAAGCGGCGGAATTTCCTGGATCTCTGCTGCGCCCAGATCCGGCCGAAAAATATGGACGTGCTGCGTCGGTTCGAGAATCTGACCATTCAGCGGAACCAGGTGCTCCGGAGCATCGGCGCCGGAAACGGCACCCCTCTGGATCTTGCCATCTGGGATGCGCAGCTGGCGGTGGCAGGGGCGCATCTGTCCCACATCCGGCACAGCTATGTGCAGCGGTTTGCGCCGGTTTGCGCCCGGCTGTACAGCATCATCACCGGGGGACGGGAGCAGCTGACGGTGGAATACCAGTCCGGCATGTACCGGGACTATGAGATGCCGGAAACCGTCACCGAGCCGATGCAGGATTACTATCTGCGGAAGCTGACCATGTCCTCCACGGACGATATCCGGCTGGGGTACACCAGCATCGGGGCAAGCCGGGATGATCTGCTGTTCAAGATCAACGGCAAGCCAGTCCGGGATTTCGGCTCCCAGGGACAGAAGAAAAGCACGGCGCTGGTGCTGAAGCTTGCCCAGGCGGAGATCTATCGGCACAGTCAGGGGCAGTCCCCGGTGGTGCTGCTGGACGATGTGATGGGAGAGCTGGACAAGAGCCGGCAGGAATTGGTGTACAGCATCGTGCAGGAAATGCAGGTATTTATTACCACATGCAACGAAGGGGCTGTTTTGGGCAGCGACCGGGGCATGCGGATCACCATAGAAAACGGAAAAATATTGTAACGGAGGCGTGGGATGTATATACACCTGGGCAATGAGATCTCTGTGTCGGACAAATGCGTCACCGGCATTTTCGATCTGGAGAATACCACCATCGGCAAAGCCACCAAGGAGTTTCTGGAACGGGCGGAACGGGAGAAACGGGTGGTGAATGTCAGCTATGAAATGCCCAAAAGCTTCATTGTCTGCAACGAGCGGGGCAGAGAAGTGGTTTATATTTCCCAGATCTCCGTTGCAACACTGCGCAAGCGTGCAAACACGCTGTTTTGAGGAAAGGATGGAATCATGAGCGAAACAGAACAGATAAAACCGGAAGCACAGCAGTATGACGAAAGCCAGATCCAGGTGCTGGAGGGGCTGGAGGCTGTACGGAAGCGTCCGGGCATGTACATCGGCACCACCGGTTCCGGCGGACTGCATCACCTGGTGTACGAGATCGTGGATAACTCCATTGACGAGGCGCTTGCCGGGTATTGTACCCATATTCAGGTAGAAATTCTGCCGGGGGATATCATCCGGGTTACGGATAACGGACGGGGCATTCCCACAGGCATCCACCCCAAGGAGGGGATCTCCGCTGCAACGGTGGTGTATACAGTGCTGCATGCAGGGGGAAAATTCGGCGGCGGCGGCTACAAGGTCGCCGGCGGTCTCCATGGCGTGGGAGCATCCGTTGTCAATGCGCTGTCGGAATGGCTGGAGCTGACCGTCAAGGACGGGAGCCATGTACACTTCCAGCGGTTTGAACGGGGGAATTATGCGGAGCCTCTGAAAATCATCGGGGACACCACAGAGCACGGCACCTCCGTCATGTTCAAGCCGGACGCAGAGATCTTTGAGGAAACCACCGTGTTTGACTACGAGGTCCTCCTCAAGCGCATGCGGGAACAGGCGTTTCTGAATGCGGGGCTGACCATCGAGCTGTCGGATCAGCGGGATCCGGCGAATCCCCAGGGGGAGAAGATGTGCTACGAAGGGGGCATCCGCCAGTTTATCGAGCATATCCACAAAACACGGGGACTGGAAAGCCTGTCCGAGCAGGTGATCTACTTTACAGGGTCCAAGGGGGACAATGCGGTGGAGATCGCCATGCAGTACAACGACAGCTACAACGAGCTGATCCTGTCCTTTGCCAACAATGTGCATACCATCGACGGGGGCATGCACGAGCTGGGCTTCCGGAATGCGCTGACCAAGACCCTGAACGAATACGGCAAGCGGTTCGGCCTGCTGAAGGATGACTCCAAGCTGATGGGGGAGGACGTGCGGGAAGGCTTGACCGCCATCATCTCCGTCAAGCTGACGGACTGCCAGTTCGAGAGCCAGACCAAGGTGAAGCTGGGAAATCCGGAGATCAAGCCCTTTGTGGAGTCCATCGTGTCCGAAAAGCTCATGAACTACCTGGAGGAGAATCCGGCGGTGGCACGGGCGATTTTCGACAAGAGCCTGGCGGCGCAGCGTGCCAGGGAGGCTGCCAAAAAGGCGAGAGAAACTGCCCGGCGGAAAACCGCTATGGAAAGCGCAAGCCTGCCGGGAAAGCTGGCGGACTGCTCCGAGCGGGATATTGAAATGACGGAAATTTACATTGTCGAGGGTGATTCTGCGGGAGGCTCCGCCAAGGAGGGCAGAGACCGCCGGTACCAGGCGATCCTTCCCCTGTGGGGCAAGATGCTGAACGTGGAGAAGGCACGGATCGACAAGGTATACTGCAACGAAAAGCTCATGCCGGTGGTGACTGCCCTGGGCACCAGCATCGGGGAGGATTTCGACATTTCCAAGCTCCGGTACGGAAAGGTCATCATCATGGCGGATGCGGATGTGGACGGTTCCCATATCCGGACGCTGCTGCTGACCTTCTTCTTCCGGTTCATGCGTCCCCTGATCACAAATGGAAATATTTACATTGCCCAGCCGCCCCTGTTCCGGGTGGCAAAGGGGAAGACCTTCAAGTATGCCTTCTCCGACGAGGAGCGTGACAAATACATCGCCCAGTTCAATGCGGAATCCCCCAACGCCAAGGTGGAGGTGCAGCGGTACAAGGGTCTTGGCGAGATGGACGCACACCAGCTCTGGGACACCACCATGAACCCGGACACCAGAACCATGATCAAGGTGGAAATGGCGGACGCAGTGAAGGCGGACGAGACCTTTTCCATCCTCATGGGGGATAAGGTTGCCCCCAGACGGGAATTTATCGAGAAGAATGCAAAATACGCACAGAATCTGGATATTTAAACGGAGGGTTCATGAAGGAAAAAATGCAGCGGGAATACAGCATTCCCTTTGAATTATTTGCCAAAGCCTTTACCCTGTTCCAGCGGAAATTCGTCTACCCCCGGTGCTGGATCATCACCGCATTTTTAGGGGCTGTGATCGTGTTTTACGTCAGCGCCGCCTTGCAGGATCCGGGGAATACCCTGACTTATGTGCTGATCTTTGCGTGCCTGGCGGTGATTTTCATCCAGTGGTACAACCCGAAAAAGATCCGGCGGCAGCTTCTGAACGCCATCAAGGATCTGGGGGACGAAACCTATCGGCTGACGGTGGAGGAGGATGGGCTGACCATCGGCACGATCCTGCCGGAACCGGAGGAGGATGCGGAACAGGAGTCCGGAGACGGGTTCCACGACATTTTCCCGGAGGAGCCGCCCCAACTGGCGGATACGGTGATCCCCTTCAACAAGCAAGTAAAAATTGTGGAATCAGCGGAATTTTTCCTGGTGTACCAGGTTCGTGCCATGTTTTATGTGATCCCAAAACAGGCTTTTTCCCCGGAGGAGAACCGCCAGCTTGCCGGCTTGTTTGCCGAAAAGCTGGGACGGCAGTTCTGCCCGGATAAACAGACAGAAAGGAACTGATCGATTTGTTCAGCGAAACTGAAATTGTGCTGCCCGTGGATATCGAAAGGGAAATGAAAAAATCCTTTATCGAATATTCCATGTCCGTTATCGTGTCCCGGGCGCTGCCGGATGTGCGGGACGGGTTGAAGCCCGTACACCGCCGGATCCTGTACACCCTCCACGAAAACGGACTGACCCCGGACAAGGCATACAGAAAATGCGCCGATACGGTGGGCGCCGTGCTGGGCCGGTACCATCCCCACGGAGACGCCTCCGTGTATGACGCACTGGTGCGGCTGGCGCAGCCCTTCTCTTTGCGGTATCCTCTGGTGGACGGCCACGGCAACTTCGGCTCCGTGGACGGAGATCCGCCGGCGGCATATCGTTATACGGAAGCGAGAATGGCGAAAATCGCTGTGGAGATGCTGACGGACATCGGCAAGGACACGGTACCCTTCATGTCCAACTACGACGACCGGCTCAAGGAGCCTGTGGTGCTGCCCTCCCGGTTCCCGAACCTGCTGGTGAACGGCTCCGTGGGCATTGCCGTGGGTATGGCAACCAACATTCCGCCCCACAATCTGGGAGAGGTCATTGACGGCATCAGCACCCTGATCGACAATCCGGACTGTACCCTGGACGATCTGATGGAGCATATCAAGGGGCCGGATTTCCCCACCGGGGGCATCCTCATGGGCAGAGCAGCCATCCGGGCGGCATACGCCACCGGACGGGCAAAGCTGACCCTCCGTGCCAACACCTCCTTTGAGGAGATCAAGGGCAGAAACTGCATCATCGTCCACGAGATCCCCTACATGGTCAACAAGGCACGGCTCATTGAGAGCATTGCGGATCTGGTGAAGGACAAGCGCATTGACGGTATTCACAACCTGCGGGATGAGTCCGACCGTTCCGGTATGCGGATCGTCATCGAGCTGAAAAAGGACGCCATTCCGGAGATCATCCGGAACAAGCTGTTCAGCTATACCCAGTTGCAGGATACGGTGGGCGTGACCATGCTGGCACTGGTGAACGGGGAGCCAAAGGTGCTGAACCTGAAGCAGATGCTGGAGGAGTATCTGAACTTCCAGGTGGAGGTTGTCACCAAGCGCACCCTGTATGATCTGAACAAGTGCAAGAACCGGGCGCATGTGCTCCAGGGCTTTGCGCTTGCCATTGACTACATCGACGAGGTCATCGATATCCTCCGTTCCTCCAAGAATGTGGCAGAGGGCAAGCAGCGGCTGATGGAGCGGTTCAAGGATACGGATATGTCCACCCTGCTGGATCGTGCCCAGTACCCCTATGCCAACAAGATCGAGATCGGCGTGGGTCTGACGGATGTACAGGCGGAAGCCATTGTACAGATGCGCCTGGGACAGCTGACCGGTCTGGAACGGGAAAAGATCATGGACGAGTTGGAGCAGATCTGCGGAAGGATCGCAGAGCTGGAGGAGCTGCTGGAGGATCGGAGCAAAATGTACGGGGTGATCCGGGAGGAACTGGAAGTGATCCGGAAGAAGTTCGGGGACGACCGGCGCACCCAGATCGAGACCATCAGCGGAGAAGTGGACATTGAGGATCTGATCCCGGTGGAGGACAGCGTGGTGACCTATACCCACAACGGGTACATCAAGCGTGCCCCCGTGGACACCTACAAGACCCAGAAGCGGGGCGGCAAGGGCGTCAGCGGCATGAAGCAGCGGGAGGAGGATTTCGTGGAGGAGCTGTTCATTGCCTCCACCCACGACCATCTGCTGTTTATCAGCAATAAGGGGCTCATGTACCGGCTCAAGTGCTATGAAATTACGGAAGGCTCCAAGGCGTCCCGTGGGGTGAATCTGGTGAACCTGCTGCCCCTGGCAGAAGGGGAGAAGATCGCCGCTATGCTGAAAACCACGGACTTTGAGGACGATAAATTCGTGGTGATCGTCACCAAGAACGGCAAGATCAAGCGTACTCCCCTGTCCGCATATCGGAATGTGCGGAAAAACGGTCTGATCGCCATTGGTCTGGACGATGGGGACGAAATTGCGGCAGTGCGCATGACCGACGGCAGCAGCCAACTGATGGTTGCCACCCGGAACGGCATGACGCTGCGGATGGAGGAAAGCTGCATCCGGCAAATGTCCCGGTCTGCACACGGCGTCCGGGCGATCCACCTGCGGGAGGAGGATCAGGTCGTATCCATGGCGAGAGTCCGGGAGGGGGCAACCGTCCTCACCGTCACCGAGCAGGGCTTTGGCAGACGGACGGAGCTTGACGCTTACCGGCTTCAGAACCGGGGCGGCTATGGTCTGAGCAACTACAAGGTGGATGCGGAGCGTGGCTATGTATGCGGCATCAAGGTGGTGGATGAGGCGGACGACATCATCCTCATTGCCAGCGACGGGATCATCATCCGGATCCGCACCAGCGATATCCGGATCATGAGCAGATACGCCAAGGGCGTTCGGGTGATGCGGGTCAGCGAGGACGCCAAGGTGGTGACCTTTACCCGGGCGGAGCATGACGATTCCGCAGAGATCCAGTCGGTGGAGCAGTTGTCGGAGGAGGAGCTTCAGGCACAGCAGGCGGACGCTGCCGCAGCGGAGAAAAACGAAGTGATCCCGGAGGATTCCGGTGAGGAAGCGGAGGAGTAAGCAGCCCATGGAACAGTCCATTCCCAAGAAGCTCGGCATGCTTGCACTGCTGACGGCAGGGAGCCTGTTTGCCCAGACCCTGCTGTGGGTGGCTTATGACTATTTCCAGATGCAGGTGTGGGTCATGGGGGCGCTGCCCCTGCTGATCTGCCTGCTGTATCACGCCGTGCAACTGGATTCCGGTGCGGACAAGCTGATGGGCAGGCGGTTCGTGTTTGCCGGGGCGTGTCTATTGCCCCTGTTGCTGGGGGCGGCGCTGGGCTTGTGGATGTACTGGAAGTATCCGGGGCTGGAGGTGTTCGGCGGTACCGGCTGGGGCGGCGGCGTGATCCAGGAGATCATTGCCAAGTACTCCGCCCGGTATCTGTTGACCTCCGGGTATCTGATCCTGTTCGCCGGGTTGGATGCGGTGTATTTTTTGCGGCGAACATGAGGACAGGGCGCAAGCCCTGTTTTCTTTTTGTGGGTTTTTTATGCTCTGTGGGTTATTTTTGGTGACCTTTTTCTTTTACGTTGTCTTTGATGTTCTGCGTGCTTGGTACACGCAGTAGAGGTTTACCTTTCAGTGACCATCTTTTTCGGGCTTGTCTTTTATAATCTGCGTGCTGGGGTCACGCAGTACAGATTTACCGGGATGCGAGCGACAACCTCTTTGGGAGGGGAGAGAGCGCAGTAAACTGCTTATTCTCTCCCCTCCCAACGGTTTTCTCTCGCGCTCTCTTTTCCACAACTCTCCCCTCTCTTGGGGAAAACGGACGGGCTGAACCGTTCCCACGATTTCATGAAATAAATTTCATCCTTTAGCGTTTTGTGCAGCATCATGGGAATGTGTAACTTCACATCGTCTCCCATAGGGGGATGGGGAAGGCGGAAAGTGGGGGACTGGGGGAGAAAACCCGGAAGGGGAAGGGGGA
>UMBT01058703.1_pt1 | contig 11647 bp, 9 predicted proteins | sample 1964001 | NCBI WGS metagenome assembly UMBT01 (sample SAMEA4835945, study PRJEB28245) | human gut metagenome | biome: gut microbiome; material: fecal sample | place: Denmark | collected 2008
CACAAGGTAAAAAGTTTAGTCCACAAAAATGCCGCTCCCTTTCGGAAGCAGCATTCTGTCATATTCGTTATCAGCTAAGCTCAAACATACCTGTATAAAGCTGATAATATTTTCCATGGTCTGCAATAAGTGCGTCGTGGTTGCCACGCTCTATGATGTTGCCGTGTTCAAGCACCATTATCGCATCGGAGTTTCTTACGGTGGAAAGTCTGTGAGCGATTACGAATACCGTTCTGCCCTCCATCAGACTGTCCATGCCCTTTTCGATGAGGGCTTCCGTTCTTGTATCAATGGAAGATGTTGCTTCATCAAGGATAAGAACGGGAGGATCCGCAACGGCCGCTCTTGCAATGGCAAGAAGCTGTCTCTGACCCTGTGAAAGGTTTGCGCCGTCGGAATAAAGCATAGTATCGTATCCCTCGGGCAGATGTCTGATAAAGGAGTCGGCATTTGCAAGCTTTGCTGCCTTGATGACCTCTTCATCGGTAGCATCAAGCTTTCCGTAGCGGATATTATCCATAACGGTTCCTGTGAAAAGGTGTGTATCCTGGAGAACCATTGACAGCGAACGTCTCAGGTCATCCTTCTTAATCTTGTTGATGTTGATGCCGTCGTAGCGTATCTTTCCGTCGGGCACATCGTAAAATCTGTTTATCAGGTTGGTGATGGTGGTCTTTCCCGCACCTGTGGAGCCTACGAATGCGATCTTCTGACCGGGCTTTGCGTAAAGGCTTATTCCGTTGAGAACGGTCTTGTTCTCCTCGTAGCCGAAGGTAACGTCATCAAACTCAACCCTGCCCTGTACCTTGGTGTAGGTTATGGTTCCGTCTGCCTTATGGGGATGCTTCCATGCCCACACGCCTGTGCGCTCGGAGCACTCGGTAAGTGTTCCGTCGGGAGCTTCCTTGGCATTTACCAGAGTTACATAGCCGTCATCGACCTCGGAGGGCTCATCTATCATATTGAAGATACGCTCGGCACCTGCCAGTGCGGAGAGAACTGAGTTGAACAGCTGTGAAACCTGAGAAATAGGCATTGAGAAATTTCTTGTGTACTGGAGGAATGCAACGACTGTACCGACCATTATGGGGCCGCTGAAGGAATGAACGCCCTTGATGGCAAGTATTCCGCCCACAACTGCGGTCAGTGCATACTGAACGTGACCGAGGTTGTTGTTTACTGGGCCGAGGATATTTGCAAAGGTATTTGCGTTTGTGGAGGCTTCGCAAAGGCGGTCATTGAGCTGCTCGAATTCTTCCTTTGCCTGCTTTTCGTGAACGAACACCTTAACGACTTTCTGACCGTCTATCATCTCTTCGATGTAGCCGTTGACAGCGCCTATCTCCTTCTGCTGCTCCTTGAAGTACTTACCGCTCTTGCCGCCTATCTTTCCTGTGAGGAAGAGAATGACAAACAGCATTCCGATAGATACGAGAGTGAGCTGCCAGCTGTAATAAACCATCATTACGAACACGCCGATAATGGTAACAGCCGAAGAAATAAAGCTTGAAACTGCGTTAGAGAGCATCTCACGGATAGTATCTATATCATTGGTGTAGCGGCTCATAAGCTCACCGTGGGTATGGGTATCGAAATACTTTATGGGGAGAGTCTCCATGTGTGTGAACAGGTCTGTTCTTATCTTGAACAGTGTTTTTGTGGAGATATTCAGCATTATCCTTGAATATCCGAATGTGCAGAGAGCGCCGATAACATACACCAGCATCATCTGTCCCAGAACTGCCATAAAGCCTCTGTAAAGCTCAGCATTTCCGCTGTCCTTGATAAGGGGGGTAAGGTAATTATCTATTATTTTCTGGAGGAAAGAGGTTCCTATTACATTTGCAAGCGAGCTGCATATGATGAAAACGACTACCAGCAGGAGCAGCGCCTTGTACTCTGCCATATATGAAAGTATTCTCTTGAATGCGCCGAATGCGTTCTTGGGCTTCTGCATAGGTCCTTGCTTACGTGGAGGCATTATTCTTCAGCTCCTTTCTGCTGTGAGTAGTAAACTTCACGGTAGATCTCATTATTCTTTATAAGGTTATCGTGAGTATCGAATGCGTTTATCTCGCCGTTGTCGAGGACGATTATCCTGTCAGCGTCGCTGACGGAGGAAATTCTCTGGGCGATGATGATCGTTGTGGTATCTGCCAGCTCCTGCCTGAATGCGCTTCTGATCTTCGCATCGGTGGCAGTATCGACTGCGCTGGTGGAGTCATCAAGAATAACTATCTTGGGCTTTTTAAGAAGCGCTCTTGCGATACAAAGTCTCTGCTTCTGACCGCCTGACACGTTTACGCCGCCCTGACCCAGATCTGTATCATATCCGTCGGGGAAGCTCATGATAAAGTCGTGAGCCTGTGCCTGCTTGCACGCTTCAACGATCTCCTCGTGGGTAGCATTTTCATTTCCCCAGCGGAGGTTATCCTCGATAGTGCCTGAGAACAGAACGTTCTTCTGGAGAACCATTGCAACTTCGTTTCTCAGGTTATCAAGCTTGTAGTCCTTGACATTTCTGCCGCCTACCTCAACGCTGCCGTCAAGCACGTCGTAGAGACGGGGAATAAGCTGAACAAGGGTACTCTTTGCCGAACCGGTTCCGCCGATAACGCCGATGGTCTCACCCGACTTGATATCAAGATTGATATTCTTTACGGTGAGGTTATCCTCGTCCTTGGCGTAGCTGAAAGAAACATTGTTGAATCTGATGCTTCCGTCTGCGGGAACAAGTGCGGGGTCTGCATCGTCATCTCTGATCTCGGGAACTTCATCGAATATCTCAACTATTCTGTGCATGGAAGCGAGGGAGATAGTTGTCATAACGAAGATCATGGAGAGCATCATAAGGGACATAAGTATCTGAGTTACGTAGCTGATGAAGCTGGAAAGCTCACCGACAAGGAATGTACCGCCGATAACCATATTTCCGCCGAAATAGATAACGGCAACGATGCAGGCATACATAATTATCTGCATTGCGGGCTGACCCAGAATAACGAGCTTTTCGGCATTTACCTGAGCGGCTCTTACCTCGTCAGCGGAAGCTACGAACTTCTTGCCCTCGAACCTTTCTCTTACGAATGCCTTTACAACTCTGATACCGATAAGGTTTTCCTGTACCTTGGAGTTGAGGGAGTCATACTTTTCAAGCATTTTCTCAAATCTGGGGAATGCCTTTGTTGTGATAAGTCCCACTGCAACGCCCAGAACGGGGATAGCGACCAAGAACACAACTGCCAGCTCTACATTGAGGGAGATTGACATTATAAGTGCGAAGATAAGCATGAAAGGCGCACGTACCGCCATTCTGATTATCATCATAAAGGTGTTCTGAACGTTTGTAACGTCGGTGGTAAGTCTTGTTACCAGAGAAGCTGTGGAGAACTTATCCACGTTTGCAAAGGAAAAATCCTGAACCTTGTCAAAAAGCTTCTTTCTTACATTCTTAGCAAAGCCCATGCCTGCCTTTGCGGCAAACTTTCCGCCCAGTGCGCCGCAGCAAAGGGAGAATATTGCCATGGAGACCATGATAAGTCCCATTTTTACTGTGAACGCCACATCGCCGTTGGCAATTCCCACGTCCACTATCTTTGCCATTACCAATGGTATAAGAACTTCCATCAGTACCTCGCCTATCATTACCACAGGCGTGAGAATGGTATATTTTTTGTACTCGCCCACACAGGCGAGAAGCTTTTTCAGCATCTGTTGACCACTCCTTTGTAGTTATTCTTCTTTGAATTTCTCTAAATTTTCTATTGCAAGCTTCATCAGGCGAATGAACTCTTCACGCTCATGAGGTGTCATACCGTTTGAAAGATACTGCTCCAAACGGCAGATGTTGTCGTACATCTGCTTGCTTGTGCGAAGTCCCTTTTCGGTAAGGGTTATCCTCTTGATGCGTGCGTCCTCCTCGCAGACGCTTCTTGCAATGTACCCGCTTTTTTCAAGATTTCCCAGAATGCTCGCTACGGATGAGCGCTTTACCCCGAAATCATCTTCAAGATCACGCTGATACACACATTCGCCGTGGGCCGTGCGGTGAGCTATATAGAAAATTATCCTGCACTGCTCCCCTGTTATTATCTCGCCCTGTTTCATCATCATGGCATTGGTGGTATAGCGCAATGTTTTGGAAAGATGATTTATGTATCTGCCGATATGCTCATCCTCATTTCTATAGCTGCAGTCGGCATTTTCCATTTCATCAGCTCCTTTATTCCAAGAAAAAGAAAAATGTTAGACATCTATCAGTTAGAAGTCTAACATTTATTATAGCGGAATATAAAATCATATTCAACAGGTAATTTGTGAACAAAAGAACACAATTTCAAGAACTGCCCTTTGCACAATACTGCACATTTTCAAGGCAAAAAGTTTGTGCTATTTAACAAATTTGTCCGCAAACCACACGTTTTCTGCGGTGAACTCCCTGCCGTTAAGATACGAGAGAATGCCGCTGTCGGTGGTGAAATCAAATTTCAGCTTGTAGGAATAAAGCGCCTGAGTTTTGATGTTATAGCTTCGGTTCACCCTGTTGATGCCGTACTTTCCGTCACCCAGCAGAGGGCAGCCGATATAAGCCATATGCGCCCTTATCTGGTGAGTTCTGCCCGTCATCAGCTCTATCTCCGCAAGGGTAAGAGTGCCGTCGGTCCTGAGCACACGGTACTTTGTTATTATAGTCTTGTTGGAGGCAGTCTTTTTGTCGGAAACGGTAACGGTATTTATCTTGCTGTCCTTGAAAAGATAATGGGTAAGGGTGTCCGACTTTTTGGGCGGAACTCCCACAAGGATACAAAGATACTTTTTCTCCAGCTCCCTGTCCTTTATCTTCTGATTGAGGATACGCAAAGATTCGGCATTTTTTGCGGCTATGACAATACCACCCGTGTTCCTGTCAAGGCGGTTGCAGAGGGCGGGAGTAAAGCTGTTTTCGTCCGCAGGGTCATACTCCCCTTTTGCATAAAGATAGTGGAGCATACGGTTCACAAGGGTATCAACGGAACCGTCGTTATCCTCATGTACAACAAGTCCGTTTTTCTTATCCATCAGCAGGATATTTTCGTCCTCATACACCACGGTGATATCCGCAGGGGCTTTAAGGAACTCATACTCCTTTTCATCACTGCCGAAAAATTCATCGGGCAGATACAGCTCCAGCACATCGCCCTCGGAAAGTCGGGTGGATATCTCGCAGCGCTTGCGGTTGAGCTTGATGTTCTTGGTGCGTATGCCCTTGTACATCATGCTCTGGGGCAGGCTTGGAGCCGCTTTCTGTATGAACTTATCCACACGCTGTCCTGCGTCGTTGGAATTGATAATGTATTTCTTCATTGAATTATATCTTCCCTGTAAATTTTATTGCTTTTGTTTTTATAGATTTGGCAGGCTGATTTATATATATGTATGACAAATTGGAATTTGTCATTCCTTCTTGTTCTTTTCAATAGCACTAATAGTGCAAGCAAAACCTGTAATCATTGAAAGTAGTATTGCTCCATCAATTGCTTCGTTCATTCCAGCACCAAAGAAAAAACCGACCAACGCTGCAATTACCATAAGAATGATCGAAATCATTACTCTCATAATATATACCTCCACAACTTACAATTTATCCAACATTTGATAGGCGGGACGGGAGACCCGTCCCCTACATTATTTTGGAATACCACCCAAAAAATTCACCGTACCCGCAGAACGGATACGGTGAAAGGTTATCTCTTACTTATTAAGAAGATACTCGTCAATAGCCTGAGCTGCGGATTTGCCTGCGCCCATAGCGAGGATAACGGTAGCTGCACCTGTTACGGCATCTCCGCCTGCATAAACGCCCTCACGGGAGGTAAGACCGCTTTCGTCCTTGGTAACGATACAGCCGTGCTTGTTAGTTTCAAGTCCCTCAGTGGTGTTTCTGATGAGGGGATTGGGAGATGTACCGATGGACATTACAACGCAGTCAACATCAACGGTATGCTCGGAGCCTTCCTTTACAACAGGACGTCTTCTGCCCGACTCGTCAGGCTCGCCAAGCTCCATGGATACACACTTGATTCCGCTTACAAAGCCGTTCTCATCGCCAAGTATCTCGGTGGGGTTGGTAAGGGTCTTGAAGATGATGCCCTCTTCCTTAGCGTGCTCGATCTCCTCTGCACGGGCAGGAAGCTCAGCCTCGCCACGGCGGTAAACTATGTAAACCTCTTCTGCGCCGAGACGCTTTGCGCATCTTGCAGCGTCCATAGCAACGTTACCGCCGCCGACTACTGCTACTCTCTTGTTCTCCTTGACGGGAGTATCGCTGTCGGGCTTATAAGCCTTCATAAGGTTAACTCTGGTAAGGAACTCATTTGCGGAATAAACACCCTTGTAGTTCTCACCGGGAATGTTCATAAATCTGGGCAGACCTGCGCCTGAACCGATGAACACAGCCTCATAGCCGCTTTCAAACAGCTCGTCAATGGTAACGGTCTTGCCGATTATCATATTTGTTTCGATATCAACGCCGATAGCCTTGAGACCGTCGATCTCGTGCTGAACGATGCTCTTGGGAAGTCTGAACTCGGGGATACCGTAAACCAGAACGCCGCCTGCAAGGTGGAGCGCCTCGAATACAGTTACCTTGTAGCCTCTCTTTGCCAGGTCGCCTGCACAGGTAAGACCTGCAGGACCTGCGCCGATAACAGCAACTCTTTTGCCGTTGGAAGCGGGCATCTCAGGCTCGCCCTTGAAGTTTGCGTTGTGATAGTCAGCTGCAAATCTTTCCAGACGGCCGATAGCTACAGCCTCGCCCTTCTTTCCTCTTACGCACTTGCCCTCGCACTGGTTCTCCTGGGGGCATACACGACCGCAGACTGCGGGGAGGGAGCTGGACTTGGAGATAACGCTGTATGCGCCCTCAAAGTTGCCGTCAGCGATCTCCTTGATAAAGCCTGGGATATCAATATTTACGGGGCAGCCCGAAACGCAGGGCATAGCCTTGCAGTGGAGACATCTCTGTGCCTCGTCAACTGCGATATCAGCTGTATAGCCCAGTGCTACCTCCAGGAAGTTCTTGTTTCTTACATCAGGCTCCTGAGAGGGCATGGGGTTCTTTTTAAGAGACATATTAGGCATTTCACTTTACCTCCTTGAAAAGATTGCAGGTTTCTTCGTACTTTCTTTTTTCAAAAGGCTTGTACATTGTGGAACGTCTCATAGCCTCGTCGAAATCAACAAGGTGACCGTCGAACTCGGGGCCGTCAACGCAGGCAAACTTTGTCTCGCCGCCAACGGAAAGACGACATCCGCCGCACATTCCTGTGCCGTCAATCATAATGGGGTTCATGGAAACAACGGTCTTGATACCGTATTCCTTAGTGGTGGCAGCAACGAATTTCATCATTATCAGGGGACCGATAGCGATTACTTCGTCATACTGCTCGCCGCTGTCGATAAGCTCCTTGAGGGCATTGGTAACAAGACCCTTTGTGCCGTAGGAACCGTCATCTGTCATCATGCAGAGCTTGTCGGAGCAAGCCTTGAACTCATCTTCAAGGATAACAAGGTCCTTGTTTCTGAAGCCGACGATGGAATGCACCTCGCAGCCTACCTGATGGAGCTTCTTTGCAACGGGGTATGCGATAGCACAGCCAACACCGCCGCCTACAACAGCTACCTTCTTGAGACCTTCTGTATGAGTTGCTCTGCCGAGAGGGCCTGCAAAGTCATGAAGACATTCGCCCTCGTTCATATGATTAAGCTTTTCGGTAGTTGCACCAACTATCTGGAAGATAATGGTAACAGTACCCTTTTCCCTGTCAAAATCAGCTACTGTAAGGGGGATTCTCTCGCCGTTCTCATCTGTTCTGAGAATGATGAACTGACCGGGCTCCGCCTTTTTTGCAACTGCGGGAGCTTCGATATCCATAAGTGTTACAGTGGGGTTTAATGCTTTTTTTCTAACGATTTTATACATTTCACACTGTCCTTTCGTTTAAAAAAGCAGTACGGAAGGCGGCAAATATCCCTGAAAATTTATCAAAATGCCGTATGATTCCGCATTTTCTGCATATATATTTATCTTAACATACACAGCCCGTTTTTAGAAATATAAAAAAAGAATAAGGGTATATAACATTATACATACCCTTATTCTGAATTGTCAAATATGCAGGCTTATTCGTCCTTTCCGCCGCCGAACTGCTTTTTGTAGCTCAATGGACTCATGCCCACATATTTCTTGAATTTGTTGTGGAAATAGTTGATGTTTGAGTAGCCCACCATTTCAGCCACCTCATACACCCTGTATTCGTCCATGGCAAGCAGGCGCTTTGCTTCTGAAATACGTATCTCATCGAGATAGTTGTTGAAGTTATCGCCTGTATATTGGTGGAACACCTTGCCAAGATATGCGCTGTTGTAGCCGAAGATCCCTGCCAGCATTTCAAGGCGAAGCTCACGGTTGTAGTTTGCTCTGATATACTGGACCACACGCTCCATGGTGCTCTTTGTGGTCTTGCCGAAGCAGGCATCAGAGATATCGGTGAGCTTTGTTCTGATAGCCTCCACCATCTGGCTCAGGCTGTGCATATCGCTTATCTCATTTACAAAATCATCGCTTATCATGTTCTCGGGCTTTTTGTCCGCAGCGCTTCTGCTCATCTGGGAGCGCACGTCCATAAGCATGGTGATACAGCTTATCTTAGCCTTTTCGGGAGTATTGTCCGCAGTGAGCATGGACTCCATAAATCTGTCAAGAACGCCGTTGAGCTTTTCGGTATCGTTTATCTCCATGTATGCGTATATCCTGTCGGCAAAGTCGATATCCTCGGCGGTGCGGCTCTTTTTGAACACCTCGGTGCTTGCCACGCCGCAGTGATGGAAGATAAATCTCTTGCGGTAGAAATCAGCCGCCTCGGAATATGAAACGCATATCTCTGCCGGAGAGCTTACATTGCAGCCGCAGGAAATAAACGCTTCGGGAGAAAGCTCCTTGCGCAGCTTTTCAAGGGACATCATAACATCGGTATATTTCCAGCCCTTGAAAAGTATTCCCAGCGCACCGCTTATATCCACCGAAACTATATCCACGTTGTTAAGAGCGTCATAGAAGCGGCGGACTGTGTTATAGTCGGCAGACTGCTCGGGATGACTGCCGTCGGAGCAGACGATAGCGGCGCAGTAGCTTGGAAAATCATATTCATCTACGGCAGCTGCCACATGGATGGGGTCACCCGCAAAAAGCCCCTTGACAAGCTGCTCATTAAGGTATTCCCTGCCTATCTCCTGCTTGTATCTGTGCTCACGCTCACTCTTTATCTTCTTCCCTGCCGTCTTTATGGCTTCGATAAGCTCGTCCTCGTCAACGGGTTTGAGGATAAAATTCTCTACACCCAGCGCAATGGCGGTCTTGGCATAGGAAAAATCCGAATAGCCGGAAAGTATCAGCACCTTGCCCTTGAAGCCCAGCGCCTTTGCGGCTTCCGTCATCTCAATGCCTGTCTTTCCGGGCATTTTTATATCTGCGATAACTATATCGGGCTGGAGCGTCATTATCTTGTTAAGTCCGTCATCGCCGTCGTCCGCTTCTCCTATCACCTCGCAGTCTATCTCGTCCCACGGAATCATCATTTTTATGCCCTGACGAACATTAGGCTCGTCATCAACAAGCAAAACCTTGAACATATTATAACCGCCTTTCCTGAGGATACGTTACTTTTCCTTGTCCGTATCCTGAACAGTGATCTTTTTCTGAACGGGATTTCTCGGGAGAGTTATCCTTATGGTGGTTCCCGCCTCGGGATCCGTTTTTATGGACAAGCCGTACTGCTCGCCGTGATACATTTTTATTCTCTTGTTTACATTTGTAAGACCGATGCTCTTGCCCGAAGAGGTATCGTTGCGCCTGAGCTTTTCTTCAAGCTCCGCAAGCCTTTCGGGGGTTATTCCGCTGCCGTTGTCCGAAACGTCGATAACAACGCAGTCGTTGTGATAATATACCTTTATATCGATATGTCCGTTGGACTTGCAGCCCTCGATGCCGTGGACGAATGCGTTCTCCACAACGGGCTGTATCAGCAGGGGCAGTATCATGTAATCCTTGGAGACCTCGGAATAAATGCTGTAGGAAACTCTGTCGCCGAATCGTGCGGTCTGAAGCTCCAGATAACTGTTTGTGAACTCCAGCTCGGAGCGGAGCGTTACCTCGCCGTCCTTGAATTCAAGGCAGCGGCGCATGAACTTGCCCAGCTTCTTTACCAGGTCGGCGGTTTCCTTGTCGTTGTTGCAGTACGCCTTCATTCTGATGGTTTCAAGGGTATTATACAGGAAGTGAGGATTTATCTGGCTGGCAAGGGCTTTGAACTCAGCCTCCATCTGGTCGAACTTGAATGCCTCGTTCTGGAGCTTTGCCTGATAGATGTCGTCCATCATCTTCTGCATACTGGCGATCATCTGGTTAAGGTCGCTGTAAAGGTCGGCTATCTCGTCACCGCCCTTGTCGTTGAAGGTGACGTTGATATCGCCCTCCGCAACTGCGTGCATTTTCTCGCTGAGGAGCTTTATCCGACGTGAGAACACACTGGTGAAAAGTATGATTATCAGCAGGGAAAGTATGAGCATAAGTCCGCAGTATCCGCCGTAAACCACAGAAAGCCTGCTGAGAGAGTAGTTTATGTAGGAGTTTGGAATGAGCATGACCAGCTGAAAATCCGCATTGTGGTTTATGGTGAAGTTATTCAGCACCGTGTAGCCGTCATATCCCCAGAAGCCATAGTCATAGGTCTTGGAGATGTCGTTAACGTTAAGGTCATTGTCCCCCGACACGCTGTCGCCCTTGACTATCTCGGCAAAATCGCTGAAAAATGCCTTTCCGCCCACGCACATTACCGTTCTTATATGCTCGTCGGGCATGACACGCATAAGCCATTCATCGGATATGACCGCCACAGCCACAGCGGTAACGGTCTCGTTGGAGGTATCGGTTATCGCCTGAGCACAGCCAAGATAATACTTGCCGTCCGTAGGGCTTTTGATAATGTCCCACACGGCTGTGCTTGGGTCCTGTGCAGCAGAATTGTACCATTTCTGGGTAAGCACGCTTTCGTCCGCATAGATATAGTTGGAGTTATACACGAACTCGTTCCTGTTGATGAAAACGTATATGTTGCTCACCTGCGGGGAAGCCTGAACATACTGCACATGGATATTCTTGGCATAGAAATCATAATACTCGGACTTTTCCGAGGAGCGCTTTTCAAGGAAGCTTTTCAGCTCGCCGCTGCCTGCAAACATACGCATTATGCTGTCAGTGGACTCCACCATATCCATGGTGCGGTAACGAATGCTGTTGGAGCTGCTGACAGTGCTGCTCAGTGTCTGATCCTTGATTATGGTACGCATATTCACCAGCAGCATTACGCTGGCTGCAAAAAGGGGAAGTATAACGATGAAAAACATCATTACCATCTGATTTCTTATGGGAAAGCTTTTAGTACCGTCTTTGATGATATTTTCCTCCTTTTGCCGCATATGTGATTTTATTTTAGCATATTTTGCTGTCTTTTTCAAGTGCAAATAAATAAAAAAGGCGTGATAAATTTACCACGCCTTACGCAGATATTAGAACCTGTCTTCATAAGAAATGTGTGCGGATTTTCGAGCA
>UMBT01048717.1_pt1 | contig 11596 bp, 8 predicted proteins | sample 1964001 | NCBI WGS metagenome assembly UMBT01 (sample SAMEA4835945, study PRJEB28245) | human gut metagenome | biome: gut microbiome; material: fecal sample | place: Denmark | collected 2008
GATGTAAGAATTAAGCATATTAATGCTAAAAAGACTAAGAAGACAGATGATATCAGACAGATGAGAACCGGCGATACAGCTAAAGATAATGGATATGCAGTATCTAACGAAGAAGATGATGATATTTTATTCTATGATGATGATAAGTAATCATCAGAATATATTTTGCTAGTTTTATTTAGAAGATTATAAGAAGAACGGAGGCGATAATACAGTGAATAATTTCATAAGGGATTATCTTGTTAAATTATATATTCCGCGTATAACATGGACCGATATTATTGAGATTGTGATTATTGCTTTTGTTATATATAATGTCATGGTATGGATTAAGAATACCAAGGCATGGGTATTGCTTAAGGGAATTATTATTGTTGTTATATTCGCACTGATTGCGTATATTCTGAATCTTAAGACTATTCTGTGGATTGCAGGAAAGACAATCAGTGTTGGTATTATTGCACTTGTTATTATATTCCAGCCGGAGTTAAGAAGAGCATTAGAGCAGCTTGGACGAAAGAAGATTCTGTTTGGACTTTTCAGGTTTAATGACGGAAGAGAAAAGGGTGAAAGGTTTAGCAGTAAGACTGCAGAAGAGATAGTAAGGGCATGCTTTGATATGGGGGCTGCTTATACAGGAGCACTTATAGTTATTGAACAGGATATGGTTCTTGAAGAATATGAGAAAACAGGAATTACGGTTGATGGCCTGGTTACAAGCCAGCTGCTTATCAATATATTTGAGCATAATACGCCGCTTCACGATGGAGCTGTTATTATAAGGGGAGACAGGGTTGTTGCTGCAACATGTTATCTGCCTCTTTCAGATAATAACAATCTTAATAAGGCTCTTGGCACAAGGCACAGAGCAGGTGTTGGTATCAGTGAAGTGACAGACAGTATGACTATTATAGTATCTGAAGAAACCGGTAAGGTTTCGGTGGCTGTTGGTGGAGAACTTATTCATGATATTGATGCGGATTCTCTTAGAAACAAGCTGGAATATCTTCGCAGGAGAACTATTGATGTGAAGTCGTTCAAGATATGGAGAGGAAGGCTAAAGCATGAAGGAAAAGATGTTTAAGAACCTGAGCCTTAAGATTCTGTCGGCTATATTTGCGGTTGTTTTGTGGACGGTTATAGTTAATGTATATGATCCAACCACGAGTTATACATTCAGTAATGTGTCGGTACAGCTTATTAATACAGAGAGTCTGACTGATAAGAATTACAGTTATGAAATTGTAGAGGGTGGCAAGATATCAGTATATGTAAGTGGACCGAAGAGTATTGTTACTAATATCAAAGCAAGTGATATTGTTGCAACTGCGGATCTTAGCAAGATAAGCGCATTTGCTGATTATGTTGATATTCATGTATCAGTTGTTAAAGATGGACAGGTTCTTAATAATGTTGAAGCTACACCTAAAACATCTGCTGTAAGATTAAGCATAGAAAACAGAGATACTAAGACTGTAAATGTTGTTTCAGAGATTACCGGTTCAGCGGCAGATGGCTATGCAGTGGTAAGAAGAGTGCTTAATCCAACATCTGTTAAGGTTACAGGACCTTCGTCTGTTATCGATAATATAGACCATGCAGGGATATCTTTTGATGTGACAGGAGCGACTGCAGATGTGACGGGAACAGCAGATATTCATTTGTATGATTCTGATAATAATGAAATTAATGATTCTTCTGTTGAACTTACACAGACAAGTGTGGGCTATACTGCACAGGTTGTAAGGACTAAGACTGTAAGTATAGAAGTTAAGACGTCAGGAAAACCGGCAGACGGATACAGAGTTTCAGGAGTGACGCTTAATCGTGATAGTGTTGTTGTATATGGTGATACCAATATGCTTAACAGTCTTGATAAGATTGTTATTCCGGCAAGTAATATTAATGTAGATGGTTTGACTGAAAATAAAGTGTATAAGTTTGGTCTTTCGGATTACATAGATAAATCGCTTACAATTCTTGATAATGCAAGGATTGAGGTTACAGTAAGAATCGAGAGTACAGGTAATAAGACAATAACACTTAATACATCAGATATTAAGGTTAGTGGACTTGAAACCGGAATGAGCTACAGCTTTGAGGATAGAACATTTTCAATAGATGTTGAGGGTTCAGAGACTGCAATTGCTGCATTAGACGCATCTGCCATAACGATGACTGCAGATTTGTCTACATATACTACGTCAGGAATACAAAGCATTACATTGTCGGTTAAACTTCCGGATGGAGTTACATTAAAGAGAGCAGCATCCGTTAATGTGTTGTTTAAGGATAATACCCAGGAAACAGAAACTACTCAGTCGACTCAGGAAACAACATCAGTGACGACTAGAAATTGAGAGGTGATTCATATGGTAAGTGAGAAGATACTAGTTGGGAGTGCATTAGGAATACATCTTCGTCCTGCAGGAGCAATGTGTGATACAGCTGTTAAATTTGATTCACACATTACATTCACATTTAAGAATAAGGTTGTTAATGCAAAGAGTGTTATATCTATTCTTGCATCAGGCGTTGGTTGTGGAGATGAGATAACTCTCATAGCAGAAGGTCCGGACGAAGAAGAAGCATTGAAAGCAGTTTCTGAGAGCTTTAGAAAAGCTTTACAGGACTAATATAAATCAAGAAAAGAGGTAAAGGGTATGGGTTATATGGAAACTTACAAAGCATGGTGTGAGAATGAATATTTTGATGAAGACACACGTGCAGAACTCAAATCAATTGCAGGAGATGAGAAAGAGATTGAGGACAGATTCTATAAGGATCTTGAGTTTGGAACAGGCGGACTTAGAGGTGTCATAGGCAATGGTACTAACAGAATGAATGTATACATTGTAAGAAAGGCAACACAAGGGTTAGCTAATTTTATTATCAAGGAAGGAACACAGGATAAGGGTGTTGCTATTTCTCATGATAATAGAAGAATGTCAAGAGAATTTGCGCAGGAAGCAGCTCTTTGTCTTGCGGCTAATGGCATTAAGGTATACATATTCCCTTCATTAAGACCAACACCAGAACTTTCATTTGCAGTAAGAGAACTTCACTGTACAGCAGGTATTATGGTTACGGCAAGCCACAATCCTCCAGAATACAATGGATATAAGGTATACTGGGATGACGGATGCCAGATAACAGCACCTAAGGATACACAGATTATCAATGAAGTTAAGGCTGTTACTGATTTTAATGATGTTAAGACTATTGATGAAGAAGAGGCTAGAGTAAGAGGCCTGTATAACATTATTGGATATGATATGGATGATGCATTTATTGCAGCATTAAAGAAGCAGAGCCTTAACGGAGATATCATTAAGCAGGTTGCTGATGATATTAAGATTGTATACTCTCCATTCAATGGTACAGGTAATGTTCCTGTAAGAAGAATTTTAAGAGAGTTAGGTTTCAAGAATGTATATGTTGTTCCAGAACAGGAAAAACCAGATCCTAACTTTACAACACTCGAGTACCCTAATCCTGAAGACCCTAAGGCATTCACATATGCATTAAGACTTGCTAAGGAAGTTGATGCAGATATTATTCTTGCAACTGACCCTGATGCGGACAGACTTGGCGTATATTCTAAGGACACTAAATCAGGTGAGTACAAGTCATTCACAGGTAATATGTCTGGTATGCTTATTGCAGAATACCTTCTTTCACAGAGAAAGGAGAAGGGACTTCTTCATGAGAATGGTGCATTTGTAAAGACTATCGTATCTACTAACTTAGCTGATCTTATCGCTAAGGAATATAACTTAAAGCTTATTGAAGTTCTTACAGGATTTAAGTATATTGGTGAGCAGATTAAGTTCTTTGAGCAGAATAATACATACGAATATGAATTCGGTTTTGAAGAGAGTTACGGCTGCTTGGTTGGAACTCATGCAAGAGACAAGGATGCCATCGTAGCTGTTATGGCATTATGTGAAGCAGCAGCTTACTATAAGTCTAAAGGCATTACTTTATGGGATCAGATGATTAATATCTTTGATAAGTACGGCTACTTCAAGGAAGGACAGAAGGCTGTAACTATGAAGGGTGCAGAAGGTGCTGTCCAAATTGCTAAGATGATGGATGATTTAAGAAATAATCCACCTAAGAAGTTCGGAGCATGGAATGTTGTTGAGTTCAGAGATTATAAGAAGGATGAGTGTACAGTTATTGCTACAGGCGAGAAGAAGCCTACAGGACTTCCTGAATCTAACGTACTTTATTTTGAACTTAATGACCATGCATGGTGCTGTGCAAGACCTTCAGGAACAGAGCCTAAGATTAAGTTCTATATGGGTGTTAAGGGAACAGGTCTTGAGGATGCTGATAAGAAGTTAGAAGAACTTACTGATGCAGTTTCTGAAATTGTTGGTTTATAATCAGTTCAAATTTAATTAACAACTAAAACACAATATGAACACATTTCGTTGTTATATTACATGTATTGACAGTGAGATGTGTTCATTTGTTATGTATGGAATCTTCATTGTCATAATACAATGTTAAAAGGAGAGAATGATTATGTATAACGACAATAATGAGAATGATTCACAGTACCGTTACAGTGGCAGTGATATACCATATAACAATACTAATAATAGCAGTACAGCCAATAATAACACAGCATTTTCAAGTGCACCTTATGAAGCTAAGAAGCACAAGAAACACAAAGGCGGATTTGCAAAGAAAGCAGCATGCTTTGTTCTTTCAGCAGTACTTTTTGGCGCAATAGCCGGTTCGGTTATGTTTGGTGTTAATTATGCAGGCGGAAAGATTGCTGGCAGTAATAAGTCTGATGCTACAGGTGTTAATATACCAACAGTAAGTAATAATATTTCTAATGTTGCTAAGACAGATTCTTCGCTTACAGAAGATACTAATCTTTCAGCATCAGGTAAGATGGATGTAGAGGCGGTTGCTACAGCAGCCCTTCCTGCAATGGTTCAGCTCAATGGTACAACAACAGTTAAAAATTCAAGTTATTTTGGATATGGACAGAGCTATGAAGCAACATCAAGTGGTACGGGTATTATTGTAGGCAAGAGTGATACTGAATTACTTATTGTAACTAATGCACATGTTGTTGATAATATTGATAATCTTAAATGTGTATTCTCTGATGGCACAAGTGCAAGCTGTTCTGTTAAGGGTTCTAAGTCAGATCAGGATATTGCGGTAGCCGCAGTATCATTAAGTGATATTTCATCTGATACAGCGTCTAATATTGCAATTGCAGAACTTGAAGATTCATCAGATATTAAAGTTGGACAGCAGGTTGTTGCCATTGGTAATGCATTAGGTGAAGGCCAGTCAGTTACAACTGGTATAATTAGTGCAAAGGACCGTTCAATTACAGTCAACAATGTAACATTTACAGGACTTCTTATGACAGATGCAGCGATTAACTCTGGTAACAGTGGTGGAGCTCTTCTTAATTCAGAAGGAAAGGTTATCGCTATTAACTTTGCAAAAACAAGCAGTGATGGTGTAGAAGGTATGGCTTATTCAATTCCTGTCTCTAATGTTAAGGATATTATCGATTCATTAATGACTAAGCAGACAAGAAACAAGGTTTCATCAGATAAGGCAGCATACCTTGGAATTGTAGCAGTAGATATTACAAGTAATTATGCATCATATTATGGATATCCTGTAGGTATTCTTATAAGAACTGTAGCTGATGATTCAGCAGCAGACAAGGCAGGATTAGAGACATATGACATAATTGTCGGATTTGATGACCAGACAGTTACTACTATGTCAGGACTTACTAACATGCTTCAGTATTATGAGGCAGGTGAAAAAGTAACTATAGATTATTATCATATGGAAGGAAGCGAGTATGTTCTTAAGAGCACGGAGGTAACGCTTGGTTCTAAGAAGGCATCTTAAGGATATATTCCAAGTATATATTTATGGATAATACCAATGAGAATATGACAGAAGATAAGGATATTAATAAGAATAACAATGGGAATTCCGATGATTATGAGAAGATATGTTTTGTGTGCAGAAGACCAGAATCAAGAGCTGGTAAGATGATTGTTATGCCTAACAATATATACATCTGTCAGGATTGTATGCAAAGAACATTCGATTCAATTAACAGCAGTGGAATTAATTATGAAGATATGATGAAGATGTCAAACATGCCTGGAATGGGCATGTTTGGCAATTTTGGCGCTATGGATTCAGACCCGGTTCCAGAAAAGCAGAAGCTTAAGAAAAAGAAAGAGAATAAGAAGGAGTTACCAGCGCTTGACGTTTCTAAGCTGCCTGCACCACATGAGATTAAGAGAAAGTTAGATGAGTATGTTATAGGTCAGGACTATGCTAAGAAGGTAATGTCGGTGGCTGTATATAATCATTATAAAAGAGTTTCAGCAGATGCTAAGATTCTGGGTGATGTTGAGATTGAGAAGTCTAATATGCTTATGATTGGACCTACAGGAAGTGGTAAGACATATCTTGTTAAGACGCTTGCAAGGATATTACAGGTGCCACTTGCTATTACAGATGCAACAACACTTACAGAGGCAGGATATATCGGAGATGATATAGAGTCAGTTGTTTCTAAGCTTTTACTGGCAGCAGACAATGATGTAGAGAAAGCTGAACATGGAATTATATTTATTGATGAGATAGACAAGATTGCCAAGAAGAAAGAGACCAGAAGCAGAGATGTAAGTGGTGAGTCTGTACAGCAGGGAATGTTAAAGCTGTTAGAAGGCAGTGAGATTGAAGTTCCTGTTGGTGCGACAAGTAAGAATGCAATGGTTCCACAGGTGACTGTTAACACGAAGGATATTCTGTTTATATGTGGTGGTGCATTTCCGGATCTTGAGGATATTATCAAGACAAGGCTTAATAAGTCATCCTCAATGGGATTTAATGCTGACCTTAAAGATAAATATGATGATGAGAAGAACATCATGTCTTATGTGACGGTTGATGATCTTAGAGAATACGGAATGATTCCAGAATTTTTAGGAAGACTGCCTATCATATATTCACTTGACAGACTGGATGAGGATATGCTTGTCAATATTCTGAAAGAGCCTAAGAATGCAATTCTTAAGCAGTATCAGAAGCTGTTAGAGCTTGATGAGGTGAAGCTTGAGTTTACAGATGATGCATTAAGAAGCATAGCAAGAAAGGCAATGGAAAAAGATACAGGTGCAAGAGCACTCCGTTCTATTATTGAGGATTTTATGCTTGATATAATGTATGAGATACCTAAAGACAGCAATATAGGTTCAGTTACAATAACAGAAGATGTTGTTGAAAAGAAAGGTGCTCCGGTAATAACTATGAGAGCATAATAGTTATAGCAGAATAATACAATACATTTCTGAATACATATAGCATGTACAGTGATTGCTTTATGTTAAGGAGATGTTATGGCATGTGATTTTGATATAACCAAAGAGAATATATATGATTACATAATAGAAGATACCCCAGGGGCTGATGAAGCTATTAAGGCATTATCAGGGATATGTTCGCAGAGAGCTGATTCGCAATGGATTATAGCTCATGGAGAACTGCCTGATAACCGCCAGCTTAATATAAGCTCTCTGGGGTATTTTACTATTCCAAAGTTATATGGACTCATGGAAGGCGATGCGGATATAAGTGCACTTGATGAAATAGGTGCTTTACGGGTACTTGGACAGGATAATCTGCAGGCAGACGGGAGTAATGTTCTTATAGGGTATGTGGATACCGGAATAGATTATCTTAATGATGTTTTCAAGGACAGACTTGGGAATACAAGAATTCAGGCTATATGGGATCAGACAGATAAAACAGGTACTGATGTTGCAAATACGTATGCACATTTTGGCAGAGTATATGAAAAGGATGAAATAGACAGGGCAATAGAGGCTGACAATAACGGAGAAAATCCATATTCTTATGTTGCACAAAGAGACACGTCAGGACATGGAACGCTGCTGGCTTCAATATCAGCAGGTTCATATACAGACGGATATGTTGGCGTTGCACCAGGAGCAGAACTTTTAGTGGTTAAATTAAAACAAAGTAAACAGTATCTGAGAGATTTTTTTCTGATAAAGGATGACGTTCCAGCTTTTGAGGAAAGTGATATTATGCTGGCTTTAAGATTTCTTGAAGATTACGCTATACGACTTGGAAAACCATTGATAATAATATTTGGTCTGGGAAGTGCTAATGGTTCAAGAACAGGCGCATCTCCTCTGGCAGAAATGATGGAGAATCTTACTAAAAAACCCAATATATCAGTTATAACATGTATGGGCAATGAAGCTAATAATAAATGTCATTATAAAGGGACAGTAATGTCAGCCCTGGTACCTGATGTTATGGAAATTAATGTTGATGGAACAGGAAAGGGTTTTACGATGGAAATATGGGCGGATAGTCTTGATATATTATCCGTGTCGATTGAATCACCGTCAGGGGAATATGTTCCAAGAATACCTGCAAGAATGGGTGCAAGTATGGAGTATACATTTCTTTATGAGGGAAGTACGGTTACGGTAGATTATCAGATAACTGAAAATGTAGCTGGAATGGAGGTTATATTCGTAAGACTTAAGACACCAGTTGAGGGTACATGGAAATTCTATATATATAGTCTCACTAATATAAAAGGAAGTTATAATGCATGGCTTCCATTAAAGCAGTTTTCCGGACAGGATATATATTTTTTAAAATCCGACCCGGATACAACACTTACAGTTCCAGCGGCAGCTGATGGTGTTATAAGTGTAGGAGCATATAATCATTATACAGGGGCTGCTTATTATGAAAGTGGGCGTGGATATAGCGCTGACGGAAGGATTAAACCTGATTTTGTTGCACCAGGCGCGGGGGTATATGGAATTGCTCCATCTGGAGGCGTTAAGGTTACTGGAACAAGCTATGCAGCGGCTTATGCCGGGGGCTGTGTTGCACTTTTATATTCATATCAGGTAAATGTAAAGAATAGTCAGATGATTAATCATAACGATATTAAAGCACAGCTTATAAGAGGTGCAGTACGCTCAGAATATATGGTATATCCTAACCCTGTAGCTGGTTATGGAAAACTGAATATATATACAACATTTAACATGATGAGAATATCTTAGGTTGAAATCACTGGTGTTATATGCTAAATTGTTCATACATGACGAAAAGAGGAGATAGAGAAGTATGAAATATAAGGCATTGGCACTGGATTTGGACGGAACATTAACTAATAGAGAGAAGAAAGTGCCAGTAGGTAATAAAGAAGCGATTGAGAAAGCGATAGATGCAGGTGTTAAGGTTATTCTTGCATCAGGAAGACCGCTTTTTGGAATAACACCAATAGCCAGAGAGCTTGAGCTTGACAAAAAAGGTGGTTATATACTGGCATATAATGGCGGCTGTATAGTTGACTGCAAGACAGGGAAGCAGATGTCTGCGACAATAATGCCACAGGATTGTATAGCAGATATATGCAGTCTTGCAAGAGCCAACGGTGTGTATGCTCTGACATATGCTGATACGCAGATAGCTGCTGAGAGTGATTCTGATGAATATGTAAAGAAAGAAGCAATATGCAACAGTACTACAATCAAGAAAGTAGATGATTTGCGCAAATTTGTGGATTATCCTGTAGAGAAATTTCTGGTTGTAGGAGAGCATGAAAAGCTTCTTCCTGTGCAGAAAGCCTTGTTAGATAAGCATGAGGGAGTAATCAATGCATTTTTTTCAGAGAGCTATTTCTTAGAGGTAGTACCTGCGGGAGTTGCAAAGGATGCATCTTTGGATAAGCTGCTCACAATGCTTGATATAACAAGTGAAGAACTCGTTGCATGCGGCGATGGAATGAATGATATTCCAATGTTAAAGTATGCAGGTCTTGCAGCGGTTATGGAGAATGCATATCCTGAAGTTAAGAAATATGCAGATGTCGATGTACCATCTAACGATGACTGTGGTGTGGCATATGTTATAGATAATTATATATTATAATAATGGATTATAAAAAATATACCCCCGGCGGTTTTATTGGCTGCCGGGGGTATGTTTTATTGATTAATTAGAATTGTTATTGAGACTGTCAACATATTCATCTACATCGAATACATCACCATTCTGAATCTTACTCATAAGCTGGATAGCTGTATTAATACTGTCTGCGTAAGGATATACAACAGAAGCACCTCTAAGGCCGGTTATCTCAAGATAAGCAGGACCCTGTCCAGCAGGTGGCTGAGTTGATCCTTCAATACTGTATGTCTGTATGTTCCATGCTGTACTGTCGCTTAACTGAAGCTTAACAAGATCAGATATTGTGCTTGTTGGAATATTAGTAAGGAACATATCACTAACAGCATCAAGTACGGCTGAATACTTGGTAAGTATTGCAGGTGAAGTAGCTTTCTGTAAGATACCCTTGATGGCGGCTGTCTGGTTACGTCCACGCTGGAAGTCTCCGGCAGCAAATGCATGTCTTTCTCTTGAGAATGCAACTGCCATCTCACCATCACATTCATTAGGTCCCTTGACGAAATGATATGGAATAGGAGAAGCATCTTCGCCACAAGTAAATTCTACTTCTGAGTCAATTGTGATTCCACCAAGTGCATCTACAACAGAGACGCAGCCTGTGAAATTAATCTTTACATAATAATCAATGTCAATGCCATACAGATTCTGGAGAGTGTCAATAGAAGCTTCTACACCGTAGTTTCCAGCATGTGTAAGTTTATCATAACCTTTTCTTCCATCAGGTCCGGTAATCTTAATGTAAGAATCTCTTGGTGTTGTAACTAGGAGAATCTGCTTTGTTTCAGGATTAATAACGGCAACTATATTAACATCACTAAGTGCATTATTAGAGAGTGCTGAATCGGCACCATCTTCACTTGAGATACCGGAAACATATATTATAAATGGTTCTTTCTTTACGTTAACGTTGGATTTCTGGACAGTAACAAGCTTCTTATATTCGTATTGCTTAATAATCTTAACCTTGGTATCAAAGTCTTCATACTGTGAGGCAACAACCTTAAGCATGGAATCATTCATAACAATTGCCTGAACCTCTGTATTATCATAAAAGGCAGTTACAAGGTCATCCCATGATTTGTATTCTGCAAGTTCCAGGCTGCTCTTGTTAAGCTCTGATTTAACAGAATCAAATGCTGTCTTGACATTAGCGTTGCTTGCAGTTGAATTATAAGCAAACTTGTAATTGGCAAGATCATTTAAAGAGGAAGCCTTGTCATCTGCCAGTACAACTACATCAACGATGTCAGTGTTAATCTCAGGAAGATTAAGTTTATTAAGGACAGAATCAAGCTTAGATGATACAAGGTATATGAAAACAATCACTCCTGACATAAGTACTGCAAGAATCTTACCTATAATATGAGCCTTCGTAAACTGCGATGTGAAATCATACAGGAATATCAGCAGTAAAAATGCGTTGACCGCAATTAAATACTTCAATGGAAGAATATCTAACTTAAATATATTAAATAAAAGTAATCCCGATACAATAAGCTGTATCAGAACTAATATAAGACCAATAAGTGTACCCCAGCCACGCCTTTTTCTTTTTCGT
>UMBT01083860.1_pt1 | contig 11433 bp, 9 predicted proteins | sample 1964001 | NCBI WGS metagenome assembly UMBT01 (sample SAMEA4835945, study PRJEB28245) | human gut metagenome | biome: gut microbiome; material: fecal sample | place: Denmark | collected 2008
ATAGCAAAATGTAACTATAATGGTGATATATTAAATATATTTTCAGGAATGGATGAAATACAAGATATAATTGTAGATGAAGATGGATATTTACTAAAAGTGTATAATAAAGAAGATACGTTAATATCAACTGATGATACCTGTAATGGAGAAGAAGTAATTTTAAAAAACTATATGTATATAAAATTAGATAATAATTTAAAACTTACAAGCAATACTATGGATTTTTGGAATAATAATAGCTATGAGTCTTATATTGAATTAGTTGATGTATTAAATGATGGTTATTTGTTAAAAATCTTTTCAATAAATGAATATACTGTACCAAAAGAAAATACTATTAATGATATAGAGGTGATATTAAATTATCATACAGAAACTATAGTAAAAGTAAATAAAGAATTAAAATTTGAATGTAAACTAAATGAGTTTAAATTAAATAGTCACTATACTGATGGAGAATATGTTACATCAAGGATAGATGACAAGGAAAACAGAATATACAGATTACGTAGATATTTTACTTCTAGTACAACAATACCAGCAGAAGATACAGTAAATAATAAAGAAATTAAAGTATCGAGTGGATACAATTATGTATTATATAATAGCGAATTTAAAATAATGGCAGTTGGTATGAATTTACCAAGTTCTATATTAGAAAGTGGATACATTATTTGCGAATATAATTCTAGCGAAAAAGAAATTCCTGCAGAAGATACGGTTGATAATCAAGCTATTCTTTTGCAAAAAGGAAATTCATTAATTATATATAATAAACAAATGAAAGTAGAGCGAGTTCTTACTGGTTATGATAATATATATTCTTTTGATGATTTAGGAAAAATTGCATTTGAAGTAGAACCTAAGAATACAACAATAATTGATGCTAAAGATACAGTGAATAATAAAGAAATAGTATTACAAGAAGATATTAGATATATTGTAATAATAGATGAAAATACACTAAAAATAGAAAATGTAATATATATTCCATATTCAGGAGATTATACAAAATTAAATGAAGGATATCTAATGAAAGGTCATTTTATAGAAAACCAAGTTATACCTGCCGAATATACAGCAGATGGAAAGGATATAGAAATTGAAAATCCATATGAAGATTATATTGTAAAATATAATAATGAAGGAAAAATACAATTAGTACTAGAGGGAGAACTTAGAAAAGTAGATAAAAATGATGATGGCTATACGCTGTTGTTAGAAGATTCTTCAGGATATACTAATTTAGTAAATATAGATAATAATTGGAATATATTAAATATAATAGAAGATTTTGTATTAAATACATCTGATGGGGGATATATTAAATATGAAAATTATCTAACGAATACTACTATAACTAAAGAGAATAATACTACTGGTAATGATATTTTTATCGAAAAAGGACTATATCTTGTAAAAATGAATTCAGAAAATAAAATTGAATGGTTATTAAAACAAGATAAAGTAGTAACCGAATTAGCAGAAATTAATGTAGATAAATATTTTGGTACATTTTGTCAAGTGAATGATGACGGAGGAATAAATTTAGGCTTTCTACAAATTTCACAAGAGACTGTGCAAGAGCAGTTAGCAAACAAAGTTGTATTAAATGTAACAAATGAATCTGATGTAGGAAAAGTAGTTGTAAAATATGTAGACAGGGAAACAAACCAAGAAATAGCTTCAAGTGAAGAATTTGAAGATAGAGTAGGAGTAGATTACGAAACAGAAGCAAAAAATATACAATATTATAAGTTAGAAGGAACACCAGAAAATGCAACAGGTACAGTAGCAAGTGGAACAACAGAAGTAATATACTATTATGATAAACAAGATTTTAATATAAAAACAGATAAAACAATTTCTGAATTATATGTAAATGGTGATAAACAAGATATTAAGAATAATAAAAATAATATTTTCCAAGTATCAGTACACAGAAAAGAACTAGAAAACACAGAATTAAAAATAAAATATATAATTAAAATAGAAAATACAGGAGAAATACCAGGAACTGCAGGAATAGTTACAGACCAAATACCAGAGGGCTTAGAATTCTATGCAGAAGATAATGCGGACTATTGGCAATTAAAAGATGGTGTAGCAATGACTGATAAATTAGATGGCGAATTAATCGAACCAGGAGAGTATAAAGAATTAGAGATTGTTTTAAGATGTACTAATTTAGGCGATAAAGTAGGAATACAGACTAATAAAGCTGTTGCAGAAAACATGAAAAATGATCCTAATTTTGAAGATTCAAATAGTGAAGACGATTTAGGTGAATGTGAGTTATTAATTTCAGTTGGATTAGGTGGACAAGATATTGTAAAAATATTATTAATCTCAATTGTTGCATTAATAGTAGTTGCAAAAATAATAAATAAACTTAGAAGAAGAAGCAAATAAAAATAGTAAGATAAAAGAGTTAAGATTTTATAATCTTAACTCTTTTAAAATGTTTTATAGACTTGCTAAATTTTATTCTTTATTTGTCATTTCTTCTAATTGTAATAATTCATTCCATCTCTTATCAACTATTCTTTGGAATTCTTCTATCATCCACTCATTTCCTGGTTTAAACATATGCCTAAAACGTTTTTGTGGTTTTAAGAATTCTTCTACTGGAAGTTTTTTAGCTGGTTTATATGTTATTTTATATTTACCATCTACAACTTCATATAATGGCCAATAACATGTATCTGCAGCTAATTTGTTAATTTGCATTAAGTCTTCTGTTGGGTATCCCCATCCTCTTGGGCAAGGAGCCATTACATTTAAGAATGTTGGTCCCTCTGTATATATTGCTTTTTCTGCTTTTTCATATAAATCTTTAAAATTAGTCATAGCAAGAGTTTGTGCAACATATGGTAAATGATGTGATACCATTATTTCTGTTAAGTCTTTTCTTTCTTGTGCTTTACCTGGGATAACTGTTCCAGCAGGTGAAGTTGTTGTATCTGCAAATTTAGGTGTTGCAGAAGAACGTTGAATACCTGTGTTCATATATGCACCATTATCGTAACATACATAAACCATATCATGACCTCTTTCCATAGCACCAGAAAGTGATTGTAAACCTATATCATAAGTTCCACCATCTCCACCGAATGCGATGAATTTTGTATGTGTATCTTCTTCTAATTTTCCTTGTTTCTTTAAAGATTTGTATGCAGCTTCAACACCAGATAATGTACTTCCAGCATTTTCGAAAGCTGTATGAATAAATGAATCTGTCCAAGATGTATATGGGTATGTAAATGTAGAAACTTCCATACATCCAGTAGCTGTAGCAATTACAGCATGATCTTCTGGTTTTAATGCACGTAAAACCATTCTAGCAACTGTTGGAGCTCCACAACCTGCACACATTTTATGTCCTTCAGAAAATCTTGAAGGCTTATTTGCGACTACTTCTTTTAAATTATATGGCATTATTTTTCAGCTCCTTTCGTTCTTAATCCTAAATGTCTATAAGGATTATCAATTTTTCCTGTTTCTACGATTTCTAATAAATCATTATAAACTTTTTCTATGTCATCAGATTTTGTATCTCTACCACCAATTCCATAGATATAACTTACTGTAGGTACATGGATATTATTTACATACATACCAGATGTAACATCTGTAAATAATGCACCACCTGCAGCATTTAAAGAATCTGCTTTATCTAATACTGCAACTGCTTTTACATTTGCTAAAGCTTTAGCAATTTCTTCTGCAGGGAATGGTCTAAATACACGAACCTTTAATAATCCGGCTTTAACACCTTTACTACGTAAATCATCTACTACGAATTTTGCAGTACCTGCTGTAGAGTTCATACAAACAATAGCAACATCTGCATCTTCTAATTTATATTCTTCGAATAAACCATATTTTCTACCTGTTAATTTTTCAAATTCTTCTGCTACTTCTAAAATAACTTTTTTAGCATTTTTCATAGCTTGAGATTGTTGAGCTTTATGCTCGAATAAATATCCTTGTAAATCTAAAGGTCCCATAGAAATAGGTTCTTTACTATTTAATAAGTAATGTTCTGGTTTATATGTACCAACAAACTCTTTTACTTTATCATCTTCTACTAAATCTATTGTTTCTATAGAATGTGATGTAATAAATCCATCTTGGCAAACCATTAATGGTAATAAAACATCTTTATGTTCTGCAATTCTATGAGCCATTAATAAGTTATCATATGCTTCTTGATTACTTTCTGAGAATAACATTATCCATCCAGCATCACGAACACCCATTGCATCAGAGTGATCATTGTGGATATTTAATGGTCCAGATACAGCACGATTTACAAGTGACATTACTATAGGTAAACGTAATGATGAAGCTATATATATCATTTCCCACATGAAAGATAATCCGTTTGAAGATGTAGCTGTCATAGCTCTAGCACCTGCGGCTTCTGCACCAACACAGGCACTCATTGCACTATGTTCACTTTCTACTGCTACGAATTCTGTATCAACGGCACCATTGCTAACAAAAGTAGAAAAATATTGTGGTATTTCTGTTGATGGTGTAATAGGGAAGGCAGCAACAACGTCTGGATTTATTTGTTTCATAGCTGTAGCTGCAGCTTCATTACCACTTAAACGTTCTCTAATACTCATTATTCAACTCCCTCCTCTTCCATTGAGATTGCTTTGAAAGGACAAACTTTGGCACAAACGCCACATCCTTTACAATATTCATAATTAAAATCTGTTCTTTTCATATCTTTTCCAACTGGAATTGCATTTTCTGGACAAACAGGGAAGCATAATCCACATTGTTTACATTTTTCACTATCAAATATAGGTTTCATGCTTCTCCAATCTCCAGTTTTAACTTCGCGAGAATTTCCAGCATTATATATTGTTCCTCCAATTGTCATATCTTCCATTGGAGTTGAGTTATTTATATTTGTCTTATCCATTTTAAAACTCCTTTCTTTTGAACTTTAGGGACGGGGCTTAAAGTTCATTCGTATACATAATATAGAACTCTAAGTGAAATTTTATACAGGGAAAAAAGGAACGTCCCCAAATCCCTATTGTATTTCTACGACTCTTTGTAATGCTATTTCTAATGCTTTCATATTTCCACCTATAACTTCTGGTTTCTTTGCAAATTTGTGTTTAAAAGAACCTTCCATATCTTGTAAGAATTCTTTTTCAGGAATAATTCCTGTTACTTTAACAACTGCAGCAAGCATAGGAGTATTTGGAAAATACTTTCCTAAAGCTTCGATAGAAACAGTTCTTGCATCTATTGTATATATGTGTCCTTTATATCCTTTTAATAATCTTTTTAGTGTTTCACCGTCTTTTGTAGTATTAATAATAATTGCTCCAGATTCTTTTAAACCTGCAGTAACATCTACAGAATTTAATAAAGTGTCATCAACAACTACTACATAATCTGGATTGTAAATATTACAATGTATTCTAATAGGTGTTGTACTAATTCTGTTATAAGCAGTTATTGGCGCACCCATTCTTTCAGCTCCGTATTCAGGAAATCCTTGGATATATTTTCCTGTGTTAAATGCTGCATCAGCTAATAACAAAGAAGCTGTTTTTGCACCTTGACCACCTCTACCATGCCATCTAATTTCAATTAAATCGTTCATTGGTTTGAAATTACCTCCTTTTAGTAAATTTACGTATAAATATACACTTAAAGTATATTCTTAAAAGCCGTAAGTGTCAAGGCAATTTGTTAGAATAAATGGTCATAAAAAAATAAAAAACTTAAGTAGACATAATATTAAAAAAGTGATATACTATAAAGGCTAAAAGCAAGTTGAAAAGATTAAAGGAGGATTATTATGCTTATTAAAACAAAATTAAGACCCAAGGAGCAAAATGAATTTAATCGGTATTTTGGAGATTTAAAACACTCCATTACACCGATTGAGGGAACTAGTAGACAAATCCAAGAGCGGATTGAAGACGAGAAAGTAAGTTCACAAATAATCTTATCAAGTGAAAAGTTGTTTATTCAAGATATTAAAGGAGAAGCTGTAGGTAGAATACACAAAAATTTGCTTACAAATATTTATAGGGATATGAATAATGTCCAACGTTTTATGCTAAGAGCTTTTGTTGAATTGGAAAAAAATACGCTCCCAATTGTTTCAAATTCTCAAGTTGGAGATTTTATACAGGGGTTAGAAGATGATGAAAAAGTAATGATTTACAATCAACTTTTAGACTTCTTCAAGTATTTTAAAGACAGAGAGTCTACCGGAGATACAGAAGTTTGTGTACTAGCGGCAGATAGCACGTCAATTTGTGGAGCAATTACACAAAGCACCGATTTGCGCTTCATTAAACTTCCTAAGCAAATTCAAGAAAAGGTATATTTATTAGAACTAGTAGAAGGGCAGATAAATATACTAAAATATTATTACTTGATGGTGCTAGATATTATCTTACATCCTTTCTTCGAAAATACTATATATGCAATAGAACAAGACAGACCATTATATTGGTGTATAGTTAGCTTGTTAAAAAAATTGGATGAACATATTAGTGATTTTTGGAGAGAAAGAGCAAGGGTTATATTAGAGAAGTATTTTGATTATATTGAAGGAGCAGAAGTGCTTTACAATGAACTTTTTGAAGGTGACAAAGGACATGGAAAGGAACTACTGAAGGAGAATTATTACTTTAATATAGCGACAGGAGTTCTAATGAACAGTGATATTCAAATACGATTTTTCTATGAAATGAATAAAGAGGAAAAGAATATTGTAATAAACCAAGCTGTTTCCTTCGCAAGAAGAATAAATACCTTATTAGTTAAAGATTTAGAGAGAATCTCACCAGAGGTGTTTTATCATCCAAGAGAACATGAGACAGAGCTGGAAGAAATTTTTACCTACCTTAAGATGTTCAGATTTACTCATAGAACCTTAGAAGAAGTAATGTTAAAAAAGGGAATGAGTAAAAAAGAATGGATTTATGTAAAAAATTTGTTAAGGACAGTATATGAAGAGGAACATATGCAAAGAATTGAGGAACAATGTTTACATCATGTGAATAATTACTATACTATCATTAGTAACATTGCTTTAAATTATTCGTTGCAGTCGGCAAGTTCTGTAAATGCAAATTTATTAGAACTTTGTAAATATGAGCTAGCATATAAACTAGCTATTCAAGAAAAGACAGAAGAGGAAAAAGCAGCGTTAAAAGACATTGAACTCTTATATAAGCTGATGGATGTTCCTTTTAAAGCGTATCTGGATAAGGATCTAATGATAGAAGCCCAGCGAAAAAAAGGGATATCAGAATGGATGATAAATCTATTTGTATTTATTTGTGAAGATGAGTAGAAAAAAGGATGAAGCAGGATGTTATCCTGCTTTTTTCCTGTCTAAAAATATGGACTAAGAAAACGTATAAATCTTACGCAAATAAGGTTTCTAACATTGACTTTTTATACTTTTTCATATATTATAGTAATGTCAAATTTTATGTATAAATGAGATATAAAAGCACTAGCTTAAGGAGGAAGATTTATGGGAGAAGTAATAGTTATAACATCTGGTAAAGGAGGAGTAGGAAAAACGACTACAACAGCTAACTTAGGTTCTGCCCTAGCATTAGAAGGAAAAAAAGTAGTATTAGTAGATACAGATATAGGACTTCGTAACTTAGATGTCGTAATGGGGTTAGAAAATAGAATTGTTTACGATATCGTAGATGTTGTAGAAGAAAAATGTAAATTAAGACAAGCATTAATAAAGGACAAGCGTTTTCAAGAATTATTCCTATTACCTGCTGCCCAAACAAGAGATAAAAGTGCAATAACAGAAGAACAAATGAGAGATTTAATAAAACAGCTAAAAGAAGAATTTGACTATATTTTAATAGACTGTCCAGCTGGAATAGAACAAGGTTTTAAAAATGCAATCGTAGGGGCAGATAAGGCAATAGTTGTAACAATGCCAGAAATTTCAGCGATAAGAGATGCTGATAGAATAATAGGATTATTAGAATCATCAGAAATCAAGAATCCGCAATTAATTATAAATAAATTAAGACCAGAAATGGTTAGAAAAGGTAAAATGATGGATGTTGATGATATAGTAGATTTATTATCAATACAACTTTTAGGAGTAGTACCAGATGATGAATATGTAATTACTCAAACAAATAAAGGGGAACCTGTTATATCTAACAGAAAAGCACCTTCAGGTAAAGCATATATGGAAACTGCTAAGCGTATTCTAGGGGAAGATATAGAAGTAACAATACCAGGAAGAGAAAAAGGATTCTTGGCAGCTTTAAAAAGATTTTTTAAAAGAAAATAATTAGCATTGGAGGTAAAATATGTTCGAAAATATAGTAGGTTTCTTCAAAAAATTATTAAAAAAAGAAGAGGAAGAAGAAAACAATAAAGATATGGCAAAAGAAAGATTACATCTAGTTTTAATGCAAGATAGGGCAAATGTTTCAGCAGACTTTTTAGAAATGATGAAACAAGAAATTATAGATGTAATTAAAAAATATATAGATGTAGATGAAAAAGAAATTGATGTTCATTTAACAAGTAAGACTAACGAAGATGGTACATCAGCAGCTCCAGCATTATATGCAAATATTCCGATTGTTAGTATTAAACATACAGGGGAAATGGATGACGAAGTAGTAGAAAAAGTTCAAGAACAAGAGATAGAAGAGAAAAAAGATAATAATCAAGAGACTCAAAATGCAAAAACAGATAAAGAAACAGCTAATAAAACAGAAATCAAAAAAGAAGAAAATAAGGAAGAAACTGTATTAGAAGCTAAAAAAGAAGAAGAAAAAGTAGAAGAGCTAAAAAAAGCGTCTAATGCAAGTGAAGAGCCTAAAAAGGAAAAAGAAGCAAAAACAACTGTAGAAAAAACAGTTAAGCAAGAAGAGAATGTTTCAGATAAAATAGAACAAACTACTACAGATATAAAAAATGATGATAAAAAAGATGTAGAACCTAAAGAAATAAATAAAGAGCAAGTAAATGTAGATGTCAAAGAAAATAATATAAATGCAAAGCAAGAAAACAAGAATATAACAACTAATTCACAAGTAAAACAAGAACCTGTGATACATAATAATAGAAAAAGAAGAAATAAAAAAAGAAAAGGAAGAAGATAAACAAGGGATGTATAACAAATAAAAATAAATTACGTAAAGGATGAAAAATGAAAAAGAAAATTTTAAAAAATATCGACTGGGGAATTTTTATATGTTGTATTTTATTGTCAATAATAGGAATGATAGCCTTGTTCTCTGCAACTTATGATTCTGAAGATACAAGTTTGCAAAGACAATTAATATGGTTTGTTATTTGTATTCCGGTAGTCTTTATTATAATATTCATAGACTACGAAGCAATAGCAAAAATATCGCCGATTCTGTATGGAATTGTTTTAATACTGTTGGTTATAGTATTATTTACAGATCCGGTTAATGGAGCTACAAGCTGGTTTAATTTAGGATTTCTTTCTATTCAACCAGCGGAATTTGCTAAAATAGCTGTAATTTTGTTTTTAGCTCTAGTCTTGTGTAAAATACAAGAAAAGGGTAAAAATGAGATAAATAGACCTACAAAATTATTAATAGCTTTAGCAGTAGTAGCAATTCCAGTACTTTTAATAATAAAACAACCAGATTATGGTACAGCTGCAGCATTTTTAGTAGCAACAGTAATGATATTATTTACAGCTGGAATAAATAAAAAATACATTATAGGAACTATTTTATTAGTAGTTATAGCAGTTCCTTTATTATACTTTTTTGTATTACCAGAACATGCAAAAGACAGAATCGAAGTATTTTTAAATCCAGAGTCAGACCCACGTGGTTCAGGATACAATTTAACACAATCAAAACTTGCAATAGGAGCAGGTCAATTAACAGGAATGGGATTACTAAAAGGAAATCAAACACAGCTAGGTTTCTTATATCCAAAAACAACAGACTTTATATTTTCTGTTATTGGCGAAGAGATGGGCTTTATAGTTGCAGGTAGTGTAATAATAATATATGTAATACTAATAACAAAATCAATCTATGTGGCTAAGACTGCAAAAGATGACCTTGGCACATATATTGCAATAGGAATAGCTGGAATATTCTTATTCCACATGGTAGAAAATATAGGAATGACAATGGGATTATTACCAATAACAGGTGTTCCATTACCATTTGTAAGTTATGGAGGAAGTTCATTATTAACTAACTTTATTTTAATAGCATTACTGTTAAATATAAGTGGTAGAAGACAAAAAGCAATATTTATAGAATAAAAAAGCAAATACAAGATTTTTTACACATTAGTAAATGTTAGGAAATCTAGCATCTGCCATAAGTATCTAGTACAGAAAGTTGAAAGTAAAAGCTTTCAACTTTTGCAGTTAAACATAAATTAGAATTAAGGAGAGAAAAAATTTGTATTTAAAAAGTATAAAGATTGGAAATTTAGAATTAGACAATAATGTGTTTTTAGCACCTATGGCAGGAATTACAGATAAATCATTTAGAATTTTATGCAAAGAAATGGGTGTAGGACTTACTACAACAGAAATGGTAAGTGCAAAAGCAATTTATTATCATGATAATAAAACTAAAAAATTATACAATTTAGATGGAGAAGAAAGACCAATTAGTATTCAATTATTTGGGAGTGATATAGAAGCGATAAAATATGCTACACAAGAGGTGGATAAGCTTGCTGATATTATAGATTTTAATATGGGATGTCCAGCTCCAAAGATAGTAAAAAATGGAGACGGAAGTAATCTACTATTGCACTTAGATTTATTAGAGAAAATAGTTGGTGCAATAAGAGAAAATACAGATAAACCAATTACTTTTAAAATAAGAAAAGGCTGGGATGAAAATAGTGTTGTTGCTGTAGAAACTGCACAAATAATCGAAAGAGCTGGAGGAGATGCTATTACAATCCATGGTAGAACTAGAAAAGAGTTTTATTCTGGAAAAGCTGATTGGGATATTATAAAAAAAGTAAAAGAAAGCGTAAATATTCCAGTAATAGGTAATGGAGATATAGTAGATGAAGAAACAGCAGAAGCAATGTTTAAATATACAAATGTAGATGGAATAATGATTGGGAGAGCAGCTTTTGGGAACCCATGGATTTTTAGAGAGATAATACATTATTTAAAAACTGGGGAGAAATTAGAAAAACCAACTTTAGATGAAAGATATAGCACAATGGTAAGACATATAAATATGGAAATAGAAGAAAGAGGAGAAGAAGTTGCAATAAAAGAGATGAGAAAGCAATTAAGTTGGTACATAAAAAATTTAAAAGATTCAAGTCAAATGAGAGATAAAATAAATAAAATAATAGATAAAGAACAATTGCTAAATGAAATAAAAGCATATTTCGAATATCTAAAAAATAATTGAA
>UMBT01051085.1_pt1 | contig 11376 bp, 10 predicted proteins | sample 1964001 | NCBI WGS metagenome assembly UMBT01 (sample SAMEA4835945, study PRJEB28245) | human gut metagenome | biome: gut microbiome; material: fecal sample | place: Denmark | collected 2008
GAATTCCGCCGGACGGTTTTGACGCGGCAGACCCAGAAGCTACGCTTACGCAAAAATTTCCAGTTCCACCCGAATCGATTCCCCTCAATAATGAAACGCACTATCCCCTGCGAACTCCCGCACCAGCGAATCCGCCGGCACCTGTTCCAGCCGCAGCGGTTCTACGTCGTCCCACATCTGCCGCAATTCCCGCAGAAGGGGGTGCTGCATTTCTGCTTCCAGTTCCCCGTCCAGCAAGGTCTTATAAATGCCCAGCTCATAAGGCAAAAACGTATCTACCGAAAACAATGCCCGCTTTTTATACGGGGCAATATACTTGTGCTCCCCTGCCTGCACGTGTTCGAACATGGACAAAGTTTCTGCCACGCTGCGATGCCGGAAGTTCCGATCCCGCAGCATTCGCCGCATCAGCCGCAGACGTGACGGGTGCAGCACAGTTTCTCCGTTGGTCACACGCGTCCGCACACTGACGTAAATCCGCACGGTCATTTCCTCCGGAATGGTGATTACTTCCGGATTCAGGGCGTGGATTCCCTCCAGCAGCAACAGTTCGTTGGGCTTTCGCGTCAGCTGCCAGTCCTGATCGATCCGCGTGGTTGTGGGGAATTCATACCGCGGCAGCCATGTGGGTTCGCAGGCAATGATTTTTTGCAGCTGCTGATTCAGATAGGGAATATCTACCCGTGCCGGCGATTCCAGATCCAGCTTGCCCTTGGCAGACAGTTCCCGCTGCTGCGGTGTCATGGTGGAAAAGAAATTGTCCATGGAAATCGTATGCGTTTCCACACCCCAGCGATCCAGAAACCGTTCCAGCAAAAATGCCGTAGTGGTCTTTCCCGAACCCGAGGGACCTGCCAGCAGGATCACCGGACGCTCTGCCGCAGTCTGCCGGATCGATTCTGCCACCTTTTGCAGTTCGCCCAGAAATGCCTGATCTGCCTGCTGCAAGGCGTTCTCGGAGGCTGTCATTTCCTGATTGATGTCTGTGAGTTTTCGATATTTCATGGTCGTTTCCACCTTTATTCAGTGTTTCCTTCACAACATTCCGCCCAAAAACGGCACAATGCTGATATGCTCATTATAGCACTTTCCACAAATTTTGTCAATCAAAAAGCTTTTCTTATACATCTCCGTGAGATTTGTCGAAAAGCCGGACATGTCTTCCGGATTATCTGTTTCGAAAACAAACCAAACTGTCCAAAAACAGAAACGAAAATCAGTGGACAATCTGTCGCTTTTATGCTATAATATTAGGGAAACACCGCACATGCAATTTCTGTGCGGCACTGCCGATCATAAAGGAGCGATCACTATGCGAAGCGATTTGATTTATATTCCGGACAGCGAACTGGATGCCCTGATCCAGCAGGATACCCCGTATCTGGATCTGACCACACTGGGGCTGGACATCGGGGACGAGCCGGGCTCGTTGTCTTTCTACACCCGCGAACCCTGCGTGCTCTGCTGCACCGAGGAGGTTTCCCGCATTCTTTCCAAGCTGGGACTTTCCACCGCCTATTCCCTCCCCACCGGCACACAGATCGGAGCCGGCGAGTTGTTCTTCACAGCAGAGGGCAGCGTCTGTGACCTGCACCGTGCGTGGAAGATCTGTCAGTCCCTGCTTTCCCACTGTTCCGGCGTTGCCACCAAAGCCAGAAACATGCTCAATCGGGTACAGGAAATTTCCCCTGCCATTTCCCTGACTGCGGCACGGGCACATTTCCCCGGTACAAAAGCACTGGTCACCAAGGCAGTGGTTGCCGGCGGCGTGATTCCGCACCGCATGGGCTTGTCGGAAACTGTCCTGATCTACGAAACCCATATCGCCTGCATGGGCGGTCTGGACGTTTTTCTGGAACGGTATCCCCAGCAAAAAAGCCACTTCTGTGAAAAGAAAGTCTTTGTGGAAACCACTTCCGCAGAAACGGCTCTCCGCTGTTTGTCTGTCGGCGTAGATGCCATTCAGTTTTTCCAGATGCAGCCGGACGCACTGGCAGCGGCAGTGGAACAGGTAAAGGCAGCATATCCCCACTGCACCGTAGTTGCCGCCGGAAACCTCACAGAAGAAAACGTCACCGAATATGCTGCCACCGGCGTGGACGGACTGGTCAGCTCCGCATTCTATCGGGCAGAACCGATTCAGATGCAGGCACAATTTCACACCAATTAACAAGGAGAATTTTTTATGTTGAAAACAATCGGAATCATCGGGGCTATGCCGTCGGAACTGGCAGACATTCGCAACGGTCTGCCGGATTCGGAAATTCAGAAAAAAGCCGGCTTTGACTACTACATCAATCAGGTAGGCGACACCCGCATTGTCCATGTTTGCAGCGGCATCGCAAAAGTCAACGCTGCCCTCTGCACGCAGGCACTGATCGACACATTCCAGCCGGCAGCAGTTATCAATGCCGGTATCGCCGGCGGCATGAACAACCAGATCCACGTCTGCGACGTAGTCGTTTCCAGCGAGGTTCTTCCCCATGATCTGGATCTGCACTTCCTGAAAGACTACCCGCCCTACTGTGGCATCTATCCGTCTGACAAGTCTCTGATCGATCTGGCGGTAAAGACCTGCACAGAGTTCGGCGTGAAGTCTTTTGTAGGACGTATCGTTTCCGGCGAAGCCTTTGTCACAGACAGTACTGTCAAGGCTGAAATCCAGCAGCGGCTGGAACCCTATGCGGTGGATATGGAAAGTGCAGCTGTGGGACAGTGTGCATACCGGAATCAGGTGCCGTTCGTCAGCGTCCGCTGCATCTCGGACAACGCCGACGATGAAGGGGCAATGTCTTTTGACCAGTTCGAAAAAATTGCCGCCAAGCGTGTGGCAGACATTGTGCTCCGCATGATCGAAACCATTTGAGGAAACCGGTCATGACATTACAACAGCTGCAATACGTCATTGCCATTGTGGAACACGGCTCTATCAGTGAAACTGCCAAGCAGCTTTACGTGGCACAGCCGACGCTTTCCAGTGCTGTCCGCACGCTGGAAGAAGAATTCGGCATTCTCATTTTCCACCGTTCCGCCAGAGGAATCGCTCTCACGGAGGACGGCAGAGAGTTCCTCTCCTACGCCCGACAGGTGGTAGAACAGGCAGACCTGCTCCACCAGCACTACGGTGCCACCCGACAGACACGGCAGCGGTGCTCCATTTCCACACAGCACTATGCCTTTGCTGTCGATGCCTTTGTACAGCTGATCCAGCGGCTCTCGCCGGAGTCCTATGAGTTCACGCTGCGGGAAACCCGCACCCATGAGATCATGGAAGATGTCCGCAATTTCGACAGCGAGATCGGGATCCTCTACCTCAGCAGCTTCAACGAAAAGGTGCTTCGTGCCATGCTGGAGGAATATCATCTGGAATTCCACTCGCTGGCAATGGCAGAGCCACACGTCTTTCTGCGGGCGGCTCACCCGCTGGCAAAACGCAGTTCCGTCACCACGGCAGATCTGGAGCCATATCCGTTCCTGTGCTTTGAACAGGGTGTCCACAACTCCTTTTACTTTGCAGAAGAACTGCTCAGCACAGTGCCGCACAAAAAGAGCATTCGCGTCAGCGACCGTGCGACACTGTTCAACCTGCTCCGCGGAGTCAACGGCTACACCATTTGCAGCGGTATGGTCAGTGCCGACCTGAACGGCGGCGACATTGTTTCTGTGCCGCTGGATACGGCGGAACGCATGGAGATCGGCTGGATCTCCAACCCCAAGACACAGACCAGCCGTGCCGCAAAACTGTACATTCAGGAATTGCAGCATGTGCTGGCAGAATATCAGAAGAAGTAAGGCAACACCGCACAAAGCTTGTGCGTAAGATGCGTAGTCAGATTTTTCGGCAGATTGCATAGAAATTCCGCAGGCATACTTGATGTATGGCAAGGGATTTCTGGGCAATATGACGGAAAATCTGCACGTAGATTGCGTGCAAAGCCGTCAGGCGGGCTTTGTGCGGGGTTGCCATAAGAATCAGAGCGTGTTCTCCAAATACGGAAACACGCTCTGATTTTTTCGCCAAACTGACCGGAAACGCACCTTCTCCCGATTGCCCGCCCTGCCGCCGCAGATTCAAGCACATTGTCCTAAAATGGTGCAAGAGATTCTGACAGATATTTTTTCCACATATCGTTATAATAGATACACAAGGCAATACCGCACAAAGATTGTGCGACAGATGCGTCGTCAAATTTTTCGTCAGATGAAACAAAAAGCGGAGTGAATACTGGATGTATTCACGAGCATTTTTGTGAAATATGACGGGAAATTTGCAAGCAGGTGGCGTGCAAAGTCGCCAGACGCTCTTTGTGCGGTATTGCCACAAAGCATTTTCAAGGCAGCATCACCGTGCCGCCGCAAAGAAAGGACGTTTCCACCATGCACAATCCCAGCCGTTCCCAGCTTCTCCGCCGTCCCCGCGTTCCCCGCATGCTCTATGAGAGCTGCGGCGGATTTCTCTCCGGTCTGCTCCTCGCCGGAACTTATGTGGGCAACATGACTTCTCCGCTGCCCATTGCCATTGCCGCCAACCTCGGCTCTGCGGGTGCCGTTTCCGTGCTTGCCGGCAGCCTGATCTCCTACCTCATCTCCAACACCATGCTGGACAATCTGCCCCTGCTATTTGCATTGGTGGTGGTCGTCTGCCTGCGGGTGATGAAACGCCCTGCCAAAACTTCCGCCGGCATCGCATGCAGCACCGGACTGTGTGTCTTTTTTTCCGGCATTGTCGTTTCCCTGCTGTTCCACGCCAGCGGTGCGGAGGTGATCGGCTACACCATGACTGCCGCCCTCACCGGCTGTGCCTCCTACTTTATGCACGCTGTCTTTGCCAGCGTCCGTTCTACCGGAAAGATCCCGCTGCGTTCCACAGACGGCTGTGCCGCGGCGGTGGTTCTGATTCTGACGGTGGCAGCATTCAGCTGCTATGGAATTCCCTCCATGAACGCCGGCGGCATCATCAGCGTCGCAGTTACGCTGATCGGGGCAAAGAAATTCCGCTGTGCCGGCGGTGTGATCTGCGGTGCACTCTCTGCCTGCGGTGCGATCCTCGGCTCGCCGGAAGCCGGCATGCCCCTGCTGATCCTGCCGGTGGGCGGTCTGCTGGTAGGGTATCTGGCAGAAAAAAACCGTTTCCTGATCGCCGGCGTATTCTTCCTGTTCTCGCTTATGGCACTGATTACATTCGGCACCAGCCTGCTCCAGATCTCCGCTGTCATCAACCTGTTTCTGGGCAGTGCTGCCTTTCTGTTTCTGGACAGCAGCTGGCTGGACAAGTGGCTGGTCACCGACCTGCCCGACCGTTCCGACAACACGCTGCCCCTGTCCTCCCGTCTGCAATACATGGCAGATGCCATTCGCAGTGTGCGGGAAGATACCGATGCCATTGCAGCCATTCTGCCGCAGGAAGAACCCACCGGAGATGCCACCCGTGAAGTCTGCGAAACCGTCTGCGGCAGCTGCCGCCACAAGCTGCGGTGCTGGGAATCGGCATACGAGGAAACCCTCACCGGCTTCCGGAAAATGGAATCCCACCTCGGAGCAGACCTGCCGCCGATTCCGGAGGAACTGGCACATTGCAGCCGGAAGGAACGACTGCGGGCACTGTTTTCCCGCCACGCCGCCAACCGCCGGAAGGCACGGTTTCTGGCGGCACGGACAGCAGAAAGCCGCACGGTACTTCTGGAACAGCTGGCAGCCGCAGAAGACCTGCTGCATGCGACCAGTGACCATCTGCATATCCGCTACAGCAGCGAACTGAGCGACACTGTCCGCCGGAAGCTGCTGCACTACGGCTACCCCTGTGACTCCGCCGCCGTATACCACACACAATCCGACCGGCTGATGATCGAAATGTGCTGTCAGGGACGGGAGCTGGACGGCTGCCTGCCTACGATCAAACACATTCTGTCGGAATCGCTGAATCTGACACTGGAAGAACTGGATCCGATCTTCTCCGGTGACACGGTTCGCTATCGGCTCTGCCAGCGACCGAAGTACCGGCTGGAACATTTCACTTCCGCCCTCCACGCCAGTCAGGAAACGATCTCCGGCGACACGGCACTGCTGTTCACCGACAACGCCGGCAATCCCTATCTGGTGTTGTCCGACGGCATGGGCACCGGCAAAAATGCTGCGATCGAATCCCGCATGACAACAGAACTGTTCCGCAAGTTTATCAGCGGCGGCATTTGCGGGACGGCGGCAATCCGCATGATGAACGGACTGCTTCTCACCAAGTCTCCGCAGGAAACCTTTGCCACCCTCGATGTTGCCCGTTTTGATCTCGATGCCGGCGAAATGACCATGATGAAATCCGGTGCCGCCGCCACCCTGATCCGCCACGGCGGAAAGGTTTCCCGCATCAGTGCCACCACATTCCCGCTGGGACTGGAACCGGAGGGCGAAGCCTCTGTGCGGCACGTGATGCTCTACCCCGATGACATCATTCTGATGCTGTCCGACGGAGTCAGCGAGGAAACGTATCCCCTCATTCGGCAGCTTCTGGAGAGCAGCAGCGATCTGGAGCAAATCGTAATGGAAATTTGTGACAAGGCAGAAATTTTTGCCGGCGGAAATCGACGGGACGACGTGACAGTTTGTGCCGCAAGGCTGCTACAGTCGTAACAAATGTGATATATAGTGTCTATTCTCAGTCTATCTGTTTGTGCATTATGCCGAAAATACAAGTTTAATTCTGGTTGTTTCTATGAAATTTACTAGTTACCACAAAAATAACTTGCAATACATTCCTATATATGTTAAAATATGAATAGAAAACAAAAGGAGGGTATGCTATGCAATCCACACAGAAAACCACTGCAAATGATTTTCCACTGTATTTATTCCATCAGGGGAAAAATTTTGAAGCACATAAATTCTTTGGTGCACACCCGTTCCGACGAGGCAGAGGACAGTTCTATCGTTTCCGCGTCTGGGCACCTCACGCCAAGAGTGTATCTGTCATCGGTTCATTCAACCAATGGGATCGCACCTGTCACCCGATGTACAAGATCTCTGACACGGTATGGGAGGCAGAGCTGCCCCGACTGAAACAATTTGACAGTTATAAATACAGCATCGAAACTGAAGACGGTCAGATTCTGGACAAAGCTGACCCCTATGCCGCTCACTATGAGCGACGGCCGGGAACGGCTTCCAAGCTGTTCGAAAGCAGCTATGTCTGGGAGGACCGCGACTGGCAGCTGGAAAAGAAAAAACACGTCCCCTACAAAAGCCCCATGAACATCTACGAGGTGAACATTTCTTCGTGGAAGCACAAACCGGAGGAAAAGTTCCCCAGCTATATCGGCTTCGCAGAGGAGATCATTCCCTATCTGAAAAAGATGTCCTACACCCACATTGAATTTATGCCGCTGACGGAATACCCGTTCGACGGCTCGTGGGGGTATCAGGTCACCGGCTATTTCGCACCGACCTCCCGACACGGCACACCGGACGACTTCCGGAAAATGATAGACATGTTTCATCAGGCAGGCATCGGTGTCATTCTGGACTGGGTGCCGGCACACTTCCCGAAGGATCCTATGGGGCTCTGCGAGTTCGACGGTACATACTGCTATGAATATGCCGACCCCCTGAAAATGGAACACAAGGGCTGGGGCACCAGAGTATTTGACTATGGAAAAGGCGAAGTCTGCTCGTTCCTGATCTCCAGTGCCTGCTGCTGGCTGGAAGATTTTCATCTGGACGGTCTGCGGGTAGATGCGGTAGCATCGATGCTCTATCTGGACTACGACCGACCGGACGGCGAATGGCGGCCCAACGTCTACGGCGGACACGAAAATCTGGAAGCGGTAGACTTTTTGCGGCACCTGAACGAAGCCGCCTTTGCACGGAATCCGGACATTCTGATGATCGCAGAAGAATCCACGGCATGGCCGATGGTGACGAAGCCCACGGATATGGGCGGTCTGGGATTCAACTTCAAATGGAATATGGGCTGGATGAACGATATGCTCAGCTATATCTCATTAGACCCGATCTATCGGGCGTTCAACCACGACAAGCTGACATTCTCGTTCTTCTACTGTTTCTCGGAAAACTACATTCTCCCGATCTCCCATGACGAGATCGTCTATGGAAAATGCTCCATGCTCCAGAAAATGAGCGGGCAGAACGAGGAAGAAAAATTTGCCTCTTACCGTGCGTTTCTGGGCTATATGATGGCTCACCCCGGCAAGAAGCTGCTCTTTATGGGACAGGAATTCGCTCAGAAAAACGAGTGGAATTATGAAACTCAACTGGATTGGGAGCTGCTGGAACAGCCGGCTCACAAACAAATGGAACAGTTCTCACAGGATCTGAACAAGTTCTATCTGGAACACCCTGCACTGTGGCAGGACGATGACTCGTGGCAGGGATTCAGCTGGATCTCCCACGACGACTACCAGCAAAGCGTCATTGCATTCCGCCGCATCGACGACGACGGAAAAGAGATCATTGCGATCTGCAACTTCTGTCCGGTACAGCGGAACGATTACAAAATCGGCGTTCCCAAAGAGGGCAGGTATCAAACTGTATTCAACACGGATGCGGCAGTCTACGGCGGCAGCGGCATCACCGAAAAGAAATTCGAAACCCTGCCGATTTCCATGCACGGCTTTGAGCAGTGCATTTCTATGACACTGGCTCCCCTGTCTGTACTGTATCTGGAATATGCACCAGTGAAAAAACGGGCACCGCGAAAAACCACTGCGGCGAAAAGTACCACAACGAAAAAAGCAGCCGTAAAACCGAAAAAAGCCGTGATCCGCACAGAAAGTGCAGCAAAACCGACGGCATCGGTTTCCGCCCGTAAAAAGAAAGCCACAAAGTCAGAAAGTGTGTAATCCCTGAAATCGTATATAACCCCTTATTATTATCCTAAAGTATATTTGTGTATTCAAAAGTTTAGATTTGTGTATTCAAAAGTTTAGCTTGACCCATTCCATACGGAATTTTGAATTTATATTAGGAGGAATATCATGAAGATCAAGAAAAAGTGCGTCGCCATGCTGCTGGCTGGCGGACAGGGCAGCCGGCTGTATGCCCTGACTCAAAAAGTTGCAAAACCGGCAATCCCCTACGGCGGTAAGAATCGCTTCATCGACTTCCCGCTTTCCAACTGCATCAACTCCGGCATCGATACAGTTGGCGTTCTGACACAGTACCAGCCCATGGTGCTGAACGAGTACATCGGAAACGGTCAGCCGTGGGATTTAGACAAAATGCACGGCGGTGTTCATGTCCTGCCGCCGTATCAGACCGCCGCAGGGGCATCTTGGTATGAGGGCACTGCAAACGCCATTTATCAGAACATGGCATTTATCGAACGCTATGATCCGGAATATGTGATCGTTCTGGGCGGCGACCATATCTATAAAATGGATTACTCCAAAATGCTGGACTACCACATTGCCAATAATGCAGACAGCACCATTGCTGTTATCGACGTTCCCCGTTCGGAAGCTTCCCGCTTCGGCATCATGACCTGCGACGAGGAAGGCCGTATCGTAGACTTCACCGAAAAGCCAAAGGAACCGAAATCCACACTGGCTTCTATGGGTATCTATGTTTTCTCCTGGGAGAAGCTGCGGAAGTATCTGATCGAAAATGAAAACGCCAACACCGGTTCCAAGGACTTCGGTAAGGATATTATTCCGGCAATGCTGGCAAATGACGAACGCCTGTTCGCCTATGAATTCGAGGGCTACTGGAAAGATGTCGGCACACTGGACAGCTTGTGGGAAGCCAACATGGATCTGCTCAGCCCCAGCGTACCGCTGAACCTGTACGATCCGAACTGGAAAGTATATTCCCGCCACAACAACATGCCGCCGCAGTACATCGGTAAAAATGCACACGTGGAAAACTCCATGATCACAGAGGGCAGCGTGGTAGACGGCACCGTGGACTTCTCTATCATCTCCTCCGGTGTCACCATTGAAGAAGGTGCTTCTGTCAAGTATAGTATTGTTATGCCCGGCACTACCATCAAGAAAAACGCTGTTGTAGAATATGCGATCATCGGTGAAAACTGCGTGGTTGAATCTGACGCCATGATCGGTATGAATCCGGAATCCGTCCCGAACCGTGACGATTGGGGCATCGCCGTTCTCGGTCATAATATCACGATCTCTTCCGGCAAGCGTGTTCTTCCGAAAGAAATTATTTCCGAAAATCTGTAAAGGCGGTGGCGTAAAATGAGTATCAATCAGAATGTTTTAGGGTTAATTTTTGCAAGTATCAATGACTCCGCAGTGATCGATCTGACCAAGCTGCGGACAATGGGTTCGATCCCTTACGGCGGACGTTACCGCATGGTAGACTTTCCGCTTTCCAATATGGTAAACTCCGGCATCTCTGAAGTCGGCGTTATCACCAAGTCCAACTACGGCTCCCTGCTGGATCATCTGGGTTCCGGCCGTGAATGGGATCTGGCTCGGAAAAAGGGCGGTCTGCACCTGCTGCCGCCGTTCAGTCAGGTCGGCGGCGGTACCTATCAGGGTCGTCTGGAAGCACTGAGCAATATCTGGAGTTTCGTAGAACACACCAAGGCACAGTATGTCGTTCTGGCAAACAGCGATCTGGTAACCACGATCGACTTCACTGATGCACTGGCACAGCACCAGAGCAGCGGTGCAGATATTACCGTGATCTATGCCAAGGGTCTGTACAATCGCGACAAGAGCACAAACGGCTGCATTCTGCAAATCGACGAAGAAAACACCATTAAGGAAGTTCTGACCAATCCGATGCTGTCCGGCGAGTGCAACATCTCTCTGGATATGTTCATCATGACCACGGACTTCTTAAAGCAGGTGGTTCTGGAAGCGATCAGCAAGAACCAGAAAAGCCTGATCCGTGACCTGCTTCAGGCACGGAAGGACGATTTCGTTTTCAAGGCATACGAACACAAGGGACGCTTCTTCAAGATCGACAGTCTGGAAGCTTACTATAAGGCAAATCTGGCTCTGCTGGATACGGACACCCGCAACAACGTCTTTAACAGCGAAGCTCCGATCTACACCAAGGTCGGTGACAATGCACCGGTAAAATACGGTCTGGAATCCAACGTCAAGAATTCTCTGGTGGCAGACGGCTGCATGATCGAGGGCACAGTGGAAAACTGCGTTCTGTTCCGCGGTGTCAAAATCGCCAAGGGTGCTGTTGTACGCAACTGCGTTCTGATGCAGGGTACAGAGATCGGCGAGGGCTGCAATATTGATGCCATTGTTGCAGACAAAAACGTGACCATTTCTGAAAACCGCGTACTGACCGGTTCTCCGGAATATCCGCTGTATCTGGGCAAAAAGGCAACGATCTAAAAGCTTTTCTTAGGCAATACCGCACAAAGAGCGTCTGGCGACTTTGCAC
>UMBT01066214.1_pt1 | contig 11333 bp, 10 predicted proteins | sample 1964001 | NCBI WGS metagenome assembly UMBT01 (sample SAMEA4835945, study PRJEB28245) | human gut metagenome | biome: gut microbiome; material: fecal sample | place: Denmark | collected 2008
GGCTTGCCGGGGCGACCGCTGTCGCCGCAGGTGCCTGAACCGGTTTCTGGACAGGTGCTGGAGCGTTCTCCATCTCTACCTGATAGGAAGTTCCGTTCACCGTCACGTCTGCGATGTTGCCTTCCACTGAATTGATGTCAACGTTGTACTCGTTGCCGTTGATCCTGAATTTGTAGGTTTTCATATTCGGTTTAATATTCTTAATCTTTTATTATCTTGGTAATTGTCTGAAATTCTGCGCCTTGTCGTTCCAGTTGCTGCCCTGGGACGGACGGATCGTGATGACGAAACTCTCCTCGTCGTGGGTGCCTCCTCCCAGATAGTCGTCAAGCGCCAGGGCGATGGCCGCGTGGATCTCTCCGCCGAATTCCTGCGAGAGGGCCATCGAGATGGCAGCCGCGACCTCAGGAGTCATATTCCCGCCCTTCGCTTTTCCTGAAGACTCCGCCGGCTTTGGCGACGCGGTCTTGGTGTTGGCTTTCCCGATCCATCCGAAGATGAATGCGAGGATTGTGAGCGCGATGAACACCACGGAGACGGAAATGAGCGTGAGGACCCATCCGTGAGGATCCTTCTCCTTCATTATCTGGCTGTTGGTCTTGGCGTCAACGTCCCCGTTGTACGAGCCGGGAGTCGGCTTGTCCGTGATCTTGATCTCGAAGTCCAGCATCTTTACGCCGGTAGGAACCTTGACGACCGAGTGGTCCGCCGGAAGGTCAGCCGGGATGTCGATGGTGTCGATGACCGTGCGGCCGTCGTTGCTGACAAGGTAGATCGTGGATCCGTTGCGGAGAGTGAAATTCGTGTAGTAGGTGCCGAGCGAGGCGTTTCCGCCGGCGTAGAGGACAACGCTCTGGCGCGGCTTCAGAACCGTCGTCGCGTCCGATGCGGGAATATGGTACTTCCGCAGGTTGTCCTTGTCGTCGGACAGATAGCAGCCGGCGAACTTCACGCTTCCGTAGGAATTGTTGAAGATCTCGATCCAGCCGTTACGCTGCCCGTAGCCGTCCGTGAGTCCGTTAGTGTTCTCGACGAGAACCTCTCCGATCCTGAGATCGCTGAGGTTCTGGGCCTGGAGTCCAAGGCCGGAGAGCATCAGGACGGCAAGTGTGAGTAATTGTCCGAATCTCTTCATGGCTACAGAGGAAGATTGTCGTGTTTCTTGGCCGGCATCTGCTGTTTCTTTCCGGCGAGCTGCTCAAGGGCGCGGATGACGCGGAACCTCGTGTTGCGAGGCTCGATCACGTCGTCGATGTAGCCTTTCTCCGCAGCCTGGTAAGGATTGTTGAAGAGTTCTTCGTACTCCTCCTTCTTGGCGGCGCGGATCTTTTTCTGTTCCTCTGGATCCTCCACGGCCTTGATGTCCTTGGCATAGAGGACGTTGACGGCTCCGTCGGCTCCCATCACGGCGATCTGTGCGGAAGGCCATGCGTAGACGAGGTCGGCGCGCAGGTGCTTGCTGCTCATCACGATGTAGGATCCGCCGTAGCTCTTGCGGAGCTCCACGGTGACCTTCGGAACCGTGGCCTCGCCGTAGGCGTAGAGCAGCTTGGCTCCGTTGGTGATCACGGCTCCGTACTCCTGCTGCGTTCCCGGAAGGAATCCAGGGACATCCACCAGCGACACGATCGGAATGTTGAACGCGTCGCAGAAGCGCACGAAGCGGGCTCCCTTGCGGGAGGCGTTGATGTCAAGCACGCCGGCGAGCATCTTAGGCTGGTTGGCCACGATGCCCACGCTCCTGCCGTTCATGTGGGCGAATCCGACGATGATGTTCTTGGCGAACTCCTTGTGGATCTCGAAGAACTTACCGTCATCGACGATGCTCGTGATGACCTTGTACATGTCGTAGGCCTGGTTCGGATTGTCAGGGATGATCTCGTTCAGCGAGTCGTCAACCCTGCTGACAGGGTCGTCGGTCGGAACCCTCGGAGCCTCCTCCATATTGTTCTGAGGGATGTAGCTGAGAAGTTCCTTGATGGTGTCTATTCCTTCCTGCTCGTTCTCGGCGGCGAAATGCGCCACACCGCTCTTGGTGGCGTGGATGCTTGCTCCTCCGAGTTCCTCCTGGGAGACAACCTCTCCGAGGACGCTCTTCACAACGGCGGGGCCGGTGAGGAACATGTAGGATGTGTTCTTGACCATCACCGTGAAGTCAGTGAGGGCAGGGGAGTAGACGGCTCCTCCGGCGCAAGGGCCGAATATTCCTGAAATCTGCGGAACCACCCCGGACGCGAGGATATTCCTTTCGAATATCTCGCCGTAGCCCGCGAGCGCGTCGACTCCCTCCTGGATTCTCGCTCCGCCGGAGTCGTTGAGGCAGATGAACGGCGCTCCGTTCCTTGCGGCGAGATCCATCGCCTTGCAGATCTTCTCGGCCATTGTCTTGGAAAGCGAACCTCCCGAGACGGTGAAGTCCTGCGCCGCCACGTAGACAAGACGGCCTCCGATCGTGCCTTGTCCGGTGACCACGCCGTCGCCGTCGAAGTGCTGCTTCTCCATGCCGAAGTTCGTGCAGCGATGACGGACAAACATATCGAATTCCTCGAAACTTCCTTCGTCAAGCAGCAGCGCGAGGCGCTCCCTCGCAGTCAACTTGCCTTTCTCATGCTGGGCATCGATTCGTTTCTGACCTCCGCCCATCCTGGCCGCGGCTCTGCGCTCGACCAGTTTCTTGATGTTATCCTGCTGGATGCTCATACTTTTTTGATTTGTTCTATTCTTATCTTACAATCTACAAATTTATCAAGAATCCGATTCCCGTCAAAATTCCAGCCCCCGAAATCGTGAATTTCCGTTACATGTGGTAAAATGCTGGTTTATGAACATAAAATAACAACGATGTCACATAGCGCAAAGAAATTTTTCCCTGTCAAATTTTTGTAACGTGAAAAATTTGACAGGGGAAAATTTTTTGCGCCTATAATGCGCTCATAATGCGCCCATAACCTCTCCATCAGTAAAAAGGCTGACTGGAAAATCCTTCCAGTCAGCCTTTAATACTCATTAATGATTATTATTCCGCCGGTTTCAGCGTGCTGTAGACGTTGGTGACATCGTCATCGTCCTCAAGAAGGCCGGTGAGCTTGTCGAGAGTCTCCCGCTGCTCCGGCGTGACATCCTTAAGATCCACGTTAGGAATCCTCTCGAACCCTCCGGACACAAGCTCATAGCCGTTGTCCTCGATGTACTTCTGGATCGCACCATAGGACTCGTAGGCTCCGTAGATCACGACATCCTTCGTGATCTCCCCGTCCTTGTCCTCCACTTCCTCGATGAACACCTCTGGGTCGTCGTCGCAGTCGCAAAGGGCGAGCTGAAGTTCGTCGATGTCAAGCCCTTCCTGGTATTTGATCTTGAACACGCACTTGTGGTCGAACATGAAGCTCACGCTGCCGCTGGTCCCGAGCGAGCCGCCGCACTTGGTGAAGTAGCTTCTGACGTTGGCCACCGTCCTGGTGTTGTTGTCGGTCGCCGTCTCGACGAGGTAGGCGATTCCGTGAGGGCCGTAGCCTTCGAACACAACCTCCTTGAAGTCACCCTGGTTCTTCTCAAGAGCCCTCTTGATGGCCTTCTCGACATTGTCCTTAGGCATGTTCTCGCTCCTGGCCTCGGCCAGGAGGGCGCGGAGCCTGGAGTTGCCGACAACATCAGGTCCACCCTGCTTGACGGCGATGGTGATTTCCTTTCCGATCTTGGTGAAGGTCTTGGCCATGTGCCCCCACCTCTTCATCTTCCTTTCCTTTCGGAATTCAAACGCTCTTCCCATGGTCCTTATTTGGTCTGGTTTTCGATGCGGGTGATGTACTTGTCGATGTCGTAGCCCTCAGGAGAGTTGGCGTACTGATCCTTGATCTTCTTGTAGAAGGTGAGGGCCTTGGCGTTGTCGCCGAGTTCCTCGCAGGTCACTCCGGCCTTGAGAAGGTAGGAGGCGGCGAACATGTTGTCGGCTGCCGCGGCGGCCTTCTCGAAATAGCCCAGAGCCTCGCTGTACTTCTCCAGTCCCACATAGGCGTCTCCGATGCAAGCGGTGGCGCGGGCTGAAAGGATGGCGTCCTTGCCATTATACTTCTTGAGATAGTTGATAGCCTCCTGGTAGTTTCCGAGCTGGAGTTCGCAGACACCGGCGTAGAAGTACACATCCTTGCCTCCCTTTGCGCCGAAATCATTGATGATCTGGGCGAATCCCAGAACGTTGCCGTCACCGTTGAGGGCAAGCTCGAACTCACCGTTGCGGAAGTTGGCCTCGGCCGGGAACATCTGTGCCGCAGCTTCCTCGCCCTTAGGCTGGGCGTAGAACTTCTGGTAGGCGATAACGCCCAGCGCGATCACCACGAGGGCGATCAGAACACCATAGATTGTCTTCTTGTTCTCACGGAAGAACTGGTCGGTCTTGGACACGGTCTCGATGACCTTCTCCTCACGGGCCTGCTCTCTTTCCTTTACATTTGCATCTTGTTTTGTCATTTCTATAAAGTTTTTGTTATTATCTTACTCAACTTTCGCAAGTAGGCAATCACCTGCTGTCAAATACATTATCTCACGTTCGGAGGTGATTGCCCACCCACATCATTTCACGTTACCCCCTCCCTAAATCCCTCCCCTCGGGGGAGGGACTTGCTTTCACTGCAAGCAGTGAAGAATAATAGTCCGCAAAATTAGGAAAAAATGTTTAATCCTGCAATAATATAGGCAGAGTGTCTCTCGCCGCCGGCCTCTTCTTGCCGGCGCCAGTCTGTTTTCACGCGAAAATTATTATCTTTGTCTCGGTTCAATGAAGATCAGATGCCTGCTCTTAAGAAAATAGCCATACAGAATTTCCGGAACATAGCGTTCCAGGAGCTGTCGTTCGCTCCCAACATCAACTGCATCTCAGGCAACAACGGGGAGGGAAAGACCAACCTGATGGACGCCGTGTGGTACCTTTCGATGACCAAGAGCGCGTTCGCCTCGTCGGACAGGTTCAACTTCCGGCACGGCACCGACTCCTTCGCCGTCTCGGGGACATATTCCATGAATATGGGGCCGGACGCGCGGTTCTCGGTCCAGGTGGACGGCAAGGGCGAGAAGAAGGTGCGCCGGGACGACAAGGCATATTCGAAGATCTCTGATCACATCGGTGTGCTGCCGATCGTGATGGTCTCGCCGTCAGACACTTCCCTCGTCAGCGAGAGCGGTGAGGACCGGCGGCGGTTCGTCAATTCCGTGCTGTCGCAGATGGACAGGGAATATCTCGCCGCGATGCAGCAGTACAACCGCCTGCTTTTCCAACGCAACAAGATGCTCAAGGACGGCACCTTCGACGAGGCACTGCTCGATGTGTTCGACGAACGGATGAATGAATATGCCGGAGCGATACACGCCAGGAGGGAGGCCTTTGTCAGGGATCTCCTTCCGCTTGTGGCAGGGCATTACGCCACGCTTTCGGGTGGTCGTGAGACCGTGTCGATCGACTATCGTTCGGATCTTGCGAAGGGTTCGCTGTCGGATCTTCTGAAGGCCTCCAGGGAGAAGGACAGGATGTTCAGGTACACCACCGCCGGGATCCAGAGGGATGATTTCCTCTTCGGGATGAACGGGTTTCCGATCAGGCGCTGTGGCTCGCAAGGGCAGCAGAAGTCGTTTCTGGTCTCCTTGAAGTTCGCCCAGTACGAGCTGATGAAGACCCGTTACGGCTTTCCGCCGATGCTTCTGCTGGACGACGTGTTCGACAAGCTGGACATGGGCAGGATCTCGAATCTGCTGGGATTGGTCGCCGGGAGTGACTTCGGCCAGATATTCATAACCGACAGCAACAAGGTCAGGATGTCGGGCATTGTCGATGGCCTGACGGCGGACAGGGCTTATTTCGAGGCCGTCGGAGGTGAGTTCAGAATGATTTGACGATGGTGGAGTTCAGGAAGATCAAAGGCACGCCCCGCAAGGAGGCTTTGGGTATGGATCAGCTGATTCCCCTGTACATCAGGGCGTTGAAGCTGAGCGCGGGACTCAACACGCAGAGGGTCTTCGCGGCCTGGGACGCAGTCTCGGGAGTCGCTGGCCAGACGCTCAGGAAGTTCTACCGGGACGGCAAGCTTTACGTCACCATCTCGTCCTCCATGATCAGGAGCCATCTGGAGTTCCAGAAGCCGTCCTTGATCCAGGCCATGAACCGTTTCTTGGAGAAGGATGAGCTCTTCGTCAAGGACTACGACAAGGTGGGATTTGTCAAGGAGTTGATACTTAAATGATTTTGGAGGAATTATTGTTTTTTCGGTTATTGTTAGTCAGGAGGTAATGCTATGGGCGACAGGGTCAGGATCATAATCGACGACGCCATCCCTTTCATCGAGGGGGTTCTGGAACCGTATGTGGATGTCAGGTACATGGAGGGCAGGGCGATCTCCAGAGAGGATGCGATGGAGGCGGACGCGCTGATCATCAGGACAAGAACCAAGTGCGACGCTGCCTTGCTGGAGGGGACTCCGGTGAAGTTCATCGCCACGGCTACCATCGGGATGGACCACATCGATCTACCGTACTGCAACGAGAGAGGGATCATCGTCCGTAATTCCGCCGGATGCAACGCCGGAGGAGTGATGAACTATGTCTTCTCGGCTCTCTACGGTGTGGCCGCCAGGAAGGCCATCAGGCTGGAGGGAGGCAAGATCGGAGTCGTGGGGGTCGGCAATGTCGGCAGAAGGGTCGATTCCGTGGCCGGTTCGCTGGGCTTCAAGGTTCTTAAGAACGATCCTCCGAGGATGAAGGAGGAGGGCAACGAGGGTTTCTGTCCGCTGGACTACCTGCTTGCCAACTCGGACATCGTGACCATGCATGTCCCTCTGAACGAGACGACAAGGGGCATGGCGGACGATGAGTTCTTCGAGCGGATGAAGCCTGGCACGATCTTCATCAACGCTTCCCGTGGCGAGGTTGTGGACGAGGCCGCGTTGAAGAGAGCCATTCCGAAACTCGGCCCGGTGATCATCGACACGTGGAACAACGAGCCGGACATCGATGTTGACCTTCTGAATATGGTGGACATCGCCACTCCGCACATCGCCGGCTATTCCTACCAAGGCAAGCAGAACGGCACCGCCCTGGCCGTGCGCGCCATCGCCCGCTTCTTCGGCATAGAGCCTCTATACGATTTCTTTCCCAAGACCGAAATCATTGACCTTGAGTCAATCCGCCTTGACCTGAAAGGCAAGTCGCAAGGCGAGGTCGCCTCCGTCCTCCAGTACAACTACCCGATCTTCACTGACGATTTCATGCTCCGCATGTCCCCCGAAAGTTTCGAGACCCTCCGCTCCACCTACAAATACCGCCGCGAGTTCTACATCTTCTGATCCCCGAATACCGCCGCGGATTCTGCATCTTTTGACGCCGAAAACCTCCGCGAGTTCTACATCTTCTGGCTCCGAATACCGCTGTGAGTTCTACATCTTTTGACCCCGAATACCGCTGTGAGTTCTTCATCTTTTGCCCCCGAATACCTCTGCGAGTTCTACATCTTCTGACCACCGAATATCGCCGCAAGTTCCGCATCTTCTGGCCGTCTTTTCAGGCGGCACTGTCGCTTCGGCAGGCTCAAGGACATCCCAACAATGTCAGGAAGATGGTAGCTGAATTTCTATAAGTGATAGGAGACAAACCGCTCTCAGCAGAATCATTATCAGAAATCCGTAAAACCTGTCACTTTGTGTTATAGGTTCCGTAGACCGGATCCATCCTGACATATTTCATACCCTCATTGGGAGGGAACGAAATATGCTTGTAGGTCTTGCCGTCGCTTTCGATGACATCGTCTTTGGCGAGCCAGTACTTTTGTATGACGTAGTCGGACATCTTTCCTATGCCCCAGTTGCTGTCCAATTCATCTGCGTCGAAGATTGCGACAAACAAAGTGTCAGTGTCATAGAAGATCTCGTCAACAACCTGCCCGGCACTTAACTTAACCCCTACTATAATGTCGGCGAAAGACCCCATTTGCCCTGGTTCGACGTGGTGTAGGTACCATTTGTCGTTGAGATCCTCCAAAGAGACCGGATCATCTCCTTTCTTGAGGCCGGTTTCCTGTGACCAGATGTAGACTCCTTTGCCGTAGTGGTTTTCAAGATCCAGTGAATAGAAGATGTCACATGAGGTGATGGATTGCATCGCCAAGGCAGTGGTCAATACGAGGATGATTCTTTTTATTATATTCATAGTTGGTGTTGTTGTGCTATTATATTCATGGTTGGTGTTATTGTGCTTAGTCTCTTCTGCTTGATAGACGTTTGTGATCCAACGACATTCTCCTAAATCCAGTTTCACGGATTACTTGCATCCTATTTATGTATAAAGTAAAACCGTGAGAATGCCGCTATCATGACATATTGCGCTCTTCGCCTGTCTTGCCCTGAAAGGGACATCTTGCAAAACAGGTTCAGCCACAAATGCCTTTGGCGGCCATGGGTGAATGAATGCGATGAAAAAGTATGAGGTTAAACTTAAAGTTTTTCAGCATATTCATTGATAGGCACCACTCTGCGGCCTTTTGTCATGAACGTGTTTTGTAAAACATTCCGCACGTGACCCGTCGGTGAGGTGATGGGATAAAGGTATCCGCCTGTCTGGTCATGACCTGTCTGGCCCGGGAAAGGGTGAAGCTTTCGGTCGTGGTTGATGGGCTTTTGTTTTCTTTGCCGGCGCTTCGGCAGAGTTGGCGGCTATTGATGCGCCGTTCCTGGTCAGACGTGCGCTTTTGTCTTTGGAACTTCTGCAGACTCGGTGGCAGTGTCGCGCCAGACAGCACCGTGCCTACCCGAACCCCAAATCCGGTTGTTGAGATAGTCGAAGCGCCCGTGCCACACTGCCCCTACACTTCGTTCGCTGTGGAAGCCCCATTTCGTCAACCGGCCGAAGTTCTCGGACTTCTCACCCCCTTTTCCCCGGTTACCGTGATTGGGTTTGACCGGTCCCTCAAATCTTTCGAAAACCCAAACGAATAGGAGTTTATTATGCAAGTGAGCCGGTCAGACCAGACTTTCATACACCTATGAGATAGGGGCGCGAACTCCGTCTCACATTGAGCTGGACAAGAATTAAAGATGAGACTGTCTTAAAAGTCATACTTTTCTTGGCGAGGATTAACAATTCGAGTTAGGCCTTGTACGAGTGGGTAAGCCTTTTCGAGTATTCCTAAGACTTTTAAGTAGCCATTAAAGACTTGGTAATCATTCGGTCTGGCGGTCTTTTCTCATCAGTAATATGCCGGTACACTCCTTTTTTCCAAAGGCATCTATCCTCGAAAATACCGCCAATTCTCTATCAACTTATTTTTAAACGCCTACTAAGTAGGCCAGAAGGAGGAGGGAATATGTAGTAAGAAAAAGTTTTGATGTGTAAAATAATTCTTTTAGGTCATAAAAATATGTTTACAGGTGGTGGTTTTTGGGGAAGATTCCGGTGCTGTTCAAAAGAAACATAAAAATATTCATTATGTTTTTTATGAATCATTGTCGGGCTGGGATTTTTGCCTTATGTTTGCGGCAGGCACCGTGCCGCTACAATGATCGCGATCAAGCCACTTGCATCATCCTTAACAATGATTACCAAGTTTTTTGGTGATGACTTGGTGGCTTGCTAAATAGTTGACTGCTAAATGATTTATACTATGAATAACAACGAAAACTCTAACATTGCGCCATCGTCTTCCACGAGAAACCTTCGGTACGACGGATGGGCTGACGTTCATGTCAAGGACTATGCCCACATCTATTCAGACGGCACGAATGTCAGCGTGCTCTTCCAGTCGCGGGAGGACTATGTCTTTGGAATGAATGTGATAGCGGTGACGGCATTCATCTGCGGGATCACTATCCTGACGATTCAGGTGATGGAGACGCATTTTCACATAATCGCAAGGGGCCGGCCGCAGGACTGCGACAGATTCGCAAGGTCGATTGTGGTGAAGCTGCACTCTTTTCTTACCAAAGCCGGAAGGCGGTTCGCGGTCAAAGGAAGGCTCAAGGTCAGCAACGATCCCATATTCATGGAAAATGAGTTGAAGACAAAATTCATGTATGTCTACCGGAACGCCATCAGCGCCGGCTTCCCAAGGGTTCCATGGGAATATGAATGGGGAGCTGGGAACATCTATTTCGTTGATCACGACCGTTTGCGCGGGCAAGGCAGGAGGATTAATGAATATCCAGTCCTGACCCGAAGGGCTATGTTCCACACAGCGGCGGCCTTGCCGGAGGATTGGCGTTGCGATGGTGAAGGAATGCTTCTGCCACATTGCTATGTGGATTGGAGATCGGTTGAAGATTTGTTCAAAACGCCCAGAGCCTTCATCGCATTCATGAGCCAGAAGAAAGATGTTGAGGCGGCCATTGACCGCGAGTGTTCCGTGAACGTAGTTCATCGGGCTTCCGAAACTGAGCTCAGAAGGGAGGCGAAGGCGGTTTGCGCTATGCAGTGGGGCTTGCCTACGCTCTCCAAGGCCAGTGTGGAGCAGCGTATGGCTGTCGCCCAGAAACTGTGGGGAGATAGGCGCACATATTCATTGTCAGTCTTAAGCCGCGTGACAATGCTTGATAGGAATGTCCTTGAATCTGTTTTCGGCAAGCCACGATAACTGATTCAGTTCTGCCGTGCTGCCGAAAATCTCGCCCGTGATGTCCTCTGAAGCCATTTTTGTAATCTCCGCCGCCTCGACTGCTTGATGAGCCATAACTATCCATCCAGGTTGCGGTGTTCCGGCAGTCTCAGCGACCAGCCAAGCCTCCTTACCGAAGCCAACACAGGCTCTGATTCCCGTTTCCGCTCTTCCGCCCGTTTCCGTACCTGTTCACATTTAATCTTCCGTTCTCCCCATTCCCATTCCTATCCTTATCCTTATCCTTATCCTTATCCTCATCCCCATTCCCATTCCCATCCCCATTCCCATCCCCATTCCTCATCCTTATCCTCATCCCTATCTTGTTTCTGTTCCCGTAAAAACTTTCGTTCTCTCTCCTGTTTCCGCTTTTTTTCCGTACCTGTCCTTTTACCTATCCCCGCACCCGTCCCTATTCCAGCTCTCTTTCTTGTACTTGCTCCCTTTTTCGCTCTTATTCTTACTTTATCTTTCATTCCTGATTCTGTTTCGGTACTTGTTCTCTCTCTTGTTTTCGGTTCTGTTCCCTTTTATTGTACCTCGAAGGGACATCTTGCAAAACATGTTCAGCCACAAGTGCATTTGGCGGTCATGGGTGAATGAATGCGATGAAAAAGTACGAGGTCAAACTTAAAGTTTTTCAGCATATCCATTGATTGGCACAGCTCTGTGGCCTTTTGTCATGAACGTGTTTTGTAAAACATCCCGC
>UMBT01014504.1_pt1 | contig 11328 bp, 7 predicted proteins | sample 1964001 | NCBI WGS metagenome assembly UMBT01 (sample SAMEA4835945, study PRJEB28245) | human gut metagenome | biome: gut microbiome; material: fecal sample | place: Denmark | collected 2008
TAAAAATATATAATATTATACAAATGGAGGATCCGAAGCAATGAAGGAATTTAAACCTGTAAAAGAAGGAAAAGTCCGTGAGGTATATGACAATGGGGATAGCCTTATTATCACAGCCACAGACAGAATATCAGCATTTGATGTGATTTTAAAGAACAAAGTAACTGACAAAGGTGCAATTCTTACACAGATGTCAAAATTTTGGTTTGATTTTACCAAGGATATCGTTCCAAACCATATGATTTCCGTTGATGTAAAGGACATGCCTGAATTTTTCCAGAATGAGAAATACGATGGAAACAGTATGTTATGTAAAAAACTGACTATGATACCGATTGAGTGTATCGTAAGAGGCTATATTACAGGCAGCGGCTGGGCAAGTTATAAAGAAAATGGTACCGTATGTGGAATTAAACTTCCGGAAGGTTTACAGGAATCCGAGAAATTGCCTGAACCAATTTATACGCCGAGTACAAAGGCAGAGATTGGTGACCATGATGAGAATATTTCATTTGAGCAGAGTATTGAAGTGTTAGAGAAAGCATTTCCTGGAAAAGGTGAGGAATATGCAACAAAGATTAAAGAGTGTACCATCGCTCTTTATAAGAAGTGTGCAGAGTATGCATTGAGCAAGGGCATTATCATTGCAGATACCAAATTTGAATTTGGTCTGGATGAAGATGGCAACGTGGTACTCGGTGATGAGATGTTGACACCGGACAGCTCAAGATTCTGGCCACTGGAAGGATTTGAAGTTGGAAAAGGACAGCCTTCTTTTGACAAGCAGTATGTAAGAGACTGGCTGAAAGCAAATCCGGACAGCGATTACAAGCTTCCACAGGATGTAGTGGATAAAACAGTAGCAAAATACAAAGAAGCTTATGAACTCCTGACAGGAACAAAGTTTGAGAAATAATCACAGGATAAGCATAGAGACTCCCCGTTTTGTGCGGGGAGTTTTTTTGGACAGAGGCAGAATGAAAGAATGAGAAAAGAAAAAACAATAAAACATGAACCGGTATTTGCCATAGTCATGGCAGTATTTCTGGTTATTTGTCCGTGGATTACCTATATGAAAATCCATGCGCTTGATGAACAGGAGCAGAAAGTATTTGAACAGTATGGCGGATATGCATATGACTTTTTTATTTATTATAAGGCAGAGCTTATTATAGCAATAGCAGTATTTTTTGTGACTGTTATGGCAGGGCAGATATTGTTTATAGATCATAAAGATATGCCGCTTTTAAGAAAGAGTAACCGCAGAATCTATCTCTGCATGGCGGTATATGCAGGAATGGTGCTGATTTCCTCATTTCTGTCAGAACACGAAGGAATCGCAAAAAACGGTACACCTTCCCAGGGAGAAGGTTACTGGGTATTGCTTGCTTATGCGGTATTATGTCTGGGTGCGATGAATTATTTTCATGGTAAAAAGGCATTGCGGATTTTCCGCGTGGCAATGACGGTGCTGTGTACCCTTACCATAATTCTGACCATGGTGGAATTTTTCTATAAGCCGATTGTAAGTCTGCCGTTTGCAAAGTATTTTATTACTTCAAAAGATTTCTATGCAGTAGCGGAAAATCTGGACACTTCAAAATATTCGGACTTTGTATCACTGACCTTCTATAATCCCAATTATTTCGGTGGGTTTTGTATGCTATTATTTCCGTTCGCTTTTTATGAATATCTGAATGCAGATACCATGAAACAGAGGGCAGGTTATTTCGTATTATCTGCGGGAATGTTTTTCTGTGAACTTTCTGCAAAATCATCCGCACCATTTTATCTGGTACTTGCGGAGCTGGTGATATTGATGGTTATGCATGGCAGACAGGGGACACGTCTGATAAAGAAGGGAGCTGTCTGGATCAGCATGACAGTGGTTCTTCTTCTTGGACTGAATCTTGCCGGCGGAGGAAAGCTGGTAAACATCGGAAAGAGTGTTCTGCTGAATCAGAGCAGTGCAAATACGAATCAGAACATTTTCCGGCTGACCGATATCAGTCTGGATGGAAATCAGATGACTTTATATGGAGAGAAAGAAAGTTTTACCGTGGTTTCAAATGACCAGAGCATACATTTTCTGGATACCGGTGGGGAAAGACTGGAATTTGAACAGGATGAGGAAGGCAGAATTACCTTTCCGGATGAGCGGTACCAGGCGGTTTCCCTGCTCTATCAGACTGGATTGCTGACCTTCGATCTGGGGTATGACGGAGCCGTGGATTTCTATCTGGATGAGGATGTGTTTTATGGAATTGGCCAGCAGGGAGAAAAACTGACAGAGGTTTCCCTGAAACACAGATTCGGCACTTCGTTTTATCCTTTCTTTACCGGAAGAGGATATGTATGGTGTCTCTCCGCGGCACTTTTGCCGGAAACCTTCCTTTGTGGAAAAGGTCCGGGGAATTTCGCATTTTACTGTACGCAGAATGACTATGTGGGACTTCTGAATACTCACGGAACGCATTATCTTTCCATGGATAAACCGCACAGCCTTTACCTGCAGATGTGGATTGACATTGGTGGAATTGCCGTTCTGGCATATCTGGCATTGCTTCTGTTTCTGTTTTTGCAATATTTCAGATGGAAGAAAGCAAAGCAGAAGAACATGGAAAAAGACATATCCGGATGTGCGGACTGGCTGATGGTATCCATAGTGGCATTCATCATCTATTCCGTACTGAATGACAGCCTGGTGGCGGTCACATTTCTGGCTGCAATATTTTTGGGAATTTTATTTGGTATAACAGGAGAAAAGGAATGATAGAATTAAGAGGACATCATCTGCTCTGTACAAGCCTGTTTCAGGGAAGCGGTTACAGTGAAGAATTTGTAAAGCGGATGACCGAGGTGGTAGAAAAGTGTATTCCGAATGAGGAGATCCGGCTTATAACCGGAATGGATCATGTCTGTGAAAAATGTCCGAATAAGCAGGAGGATAATACCTGTCGGCTAGGAAACCGGGATGTGCTTATGAAAGATGAAAAAACACTGGAATATGCCGGCTTTGCCAAAGGACAGATCTGCCGGCAGAAGGAGCTTCTGGAGGGAATCCGGCGGATTGGGAAAGAACAGTTTGAAGAAATCTGTGGAACATGCAGATGGTGTAAAATGGGTTATTGCAGTCATGAAGGATTACACAATTTCTGTGAAAATAAAAGAGGAAAATTGTGAAAAATTACAGGGAAAGTTGTGGACATTCTGTAAAAAATGAATTATAATATGGACAGTCGTATTCGTACGAGAAAAATAGCAAAGGAAAGAGGTATTCTCAATGAAAGGTAAAAAATTATGGGCGATTATGCTTACTATATGCCTTGTAGTAGGCTCAATCGGGGTAACGTCTGTAATGGCTTCTGCTGATAAGGATATTGATGTATCCATAACAACAGACAAGAAAGCCTTAAAAGCAGGCGATGTGGTTACTGTCAGTGTAAATCTCGACAGATTTGAATCCACCGTATCCAAGGATACAAAGAAATTAATTACAACCATCGAGATGAATGTGCCATTTGATTCTGATACTTTTGAATATGTATCAGGTTCTATGAAAAATGGTCTCATTGCAGCAGTTGATGAGGATGACGGAACATTTTCAGATGCAAATATTGATGGAAATGTTTTAAAGGTGGCAGCTGTATATAAGAATACAAAAGCAGGTGCTATCAGCGAAACAACTGAATCCGCACCGTTCCTGACATTCCAGTTAAAGGTAAAAGACAGTGTAACAGAAGATGTAACAGCAAAATTTGAATTTTCAAAGCTTGTTCTGAAGAATATGTATATTGATGACAGCTATACATATGATGCAACTGCTTCCAGTGTGAATGTGTATACAAATCCTGTAATCACAGTAGATGGAAGTGAAACAATCGCAGAATCCTATACTACAGCAGTAAAAGTTGCGGCAAATCAGGATGCAGAACTTACCGTAAACGGAAAAACTGTGCCAAATCCTTGTACTGTAAGTACAGCAGGCGATTATACCGTAGTTGCAAAGAATGCAGCAGGACTTGAGACAACAAAGAAATTCAGCATCGCACCGGTAGTTGATTCAATCGAAGTTGCAGCAAATCCGACAACTGTAGAATATGTAAGAGGAACAAAGCTGGATCTTACAGGCGGAAAACTTAAAGTAGTTTATTCCAATGGTGAGACAGCAGAGATTGCCATGACAGCAGAAGGTGTAACCACAGAAGGATACAATGCAACACCTGCAACATATGGTAAACAGACCATTACAGTAAAATACGAAGGAAAAACAACAACATTTGAAGTAACTGTAAAAGATAAAGAGATTGCTTCCATTGAATGGGCTAAGAAACCGGCAGCAAGCATTATTGAAGGTCAGGAACTGACAGCCGCATTAAAAGGTGCAGCAATCAAAGTTGTTTACAGCGATGGAACAACAGATGAGATCAGTGTGACAGACCAGATGTGTTCTGGATTAAACGATACAGTTGGAACACAGACAATTACAGTAACTTATGGAGCAAAAACCCTTACATTCGATATTGAAGTAAAGGCAAAATCCATTACAGGCATTGAAGTAACAACAAAGCCTGCAAAGACAGAATATGTGGAAGGTACAGACCTTGATGTAACAGGTGGTGTGATCACTGTTTCTTATGATAATGGAAAGACAGAAACGGTAGATATGACTTCTGCAATGTGCAGCGGATACGAGAAGAATCCTGCAGCATACGGAGAACAGACCATTACTGTAACATACAAAGAGCATACCGCTGTATTCACCGTTAAGGTAAGAAAGAAAGCAATGGAAAGCATTGAGCTTGTTTCCATACCTGCAGGTACAGAAGTACTGGAAGGAAAAGAACTTGATCTTACAGACGCAAAGATCAAAGTTGTTTATGACAATGGTACAAGCAAAGAAGCAGAACTTACAAAAGATATGCTGAAAGATTTCGACAACACAAAGGTTGGCGAACAGACGGTTACAGTTTCCTACAGTGAAGATGGTGTTACAAAGACAACTACTTTCACAGCAACTGTAAAAGCAAAATCCGTAAAATCTGTTGAACTGGTTTCTGCTCCTGAAAAGACAGAAGTATTAGAAGGAAAAGACCTTGATTTAACAGGTGCAAAGATTAAAGTTGTTTATGATAACGGTACCGAAGATCTTGGAGTGAATGTAACAAGTGACATGATTTCAGGATTTGATAAGAATACTGTCGGAAAACAGACAATTACCATCAAATACAATGGCTACACAGTAGCACAGACATTTGAAGTAACTGTAATTGAAAAATCTGTAAGTGATGTTAAGATTGCAGAAAATAATGTAACTAATATCAAAGAAGGTAAGGCATTTACATTCGATGGAACAATTCTTGTAAGCTACAACAATGATACAACAGAAAAAGTAGCATTTTCTGATAAGTCTGTAAAGGTAGATGCTTCCAAAGTAGATACTGCTACACCGGGCGCATACAAAGTTACCGTTGTATACACAGATAAGAAGAATGTAGAACATACATTAACTTATGATGTAACTGTAATTGAAAAAGTTCTTGAGAAGATTGCAATTACAACAAAACCTTCCAAAACAAGTATTATCGAGGGAACAAAACTCGATGTAACAGATGGTGTAATTACACTTTATTATGACAATGATACAACAGCAACCGTTGCTATGACCAATGACATGATTTCAGGATTTGATAACAGCAAGGTTGGAGATCAGACAGTTACCGTAACTTATAAAGGTAAGACAGCTGAACTGGCAGTAACAGTAGCCGCTAAGACAGTAACTGATGTAACGCTTGTATCAGCACCGACAGCAACAACTGTAACAGAAGGTCTTGCACTTGATTTAACAGGTGGAAAGATTCATGTAACATATGATAATGGTACAGAAGAAGATATGGATATTACAGAAGGAATGCTTACCCTGGATACAAATGTAGTAGGAAAGCAGACCGCAACTGTAACATATGGCGGAAAGACTGTAACATTTGAAGTAGAAGTACTTGCAAAGGCTGCAACAGGCCTTGCACTCAGCTTTGGCGAAGTAACTGATTTAAAAGAAGGCACTGAACTGGCAGATGCAGGACTTGAAGTATACCTTGTTTATAACAATGGAACAAAAGATACTTTAAAACTTACCGATGTAACAATCAAAGGATATGATCCGGCTGTTCTTGGTAAACAGGATGTTAAGGTTTCTTATAAGACTGCTGATGGTGCAGCATATGAAATCGGATTTATCGTTCGCGTACTTAAGAATTCTGAGATTGATTCAACCGTAACAGGTGTATCTGATGAAGAATATCTTGTAGTATCAAAAGAAACATCAGTTAAGAAGATGAAAGAAGTTGTAGAAGCTCTTTCAAAAGTAGTTGAAAAATACGAAAAATATGAAGTATTAGATATCAAGCTCTTATCCAAGCTTACCGGTGCTGAGACTCAGCCAGATGGAAGCTTAAAGATTACTTTGGATATTCCGGCAGGATTAAACAAAGCAAATAAGCTTACTGTTTATCGTCTGGTAGAAGGCGATGGTTCTATGAAGAAACTGGATACCTCAGTAGAAGGTGATAAGATTACTTTCGCTACAGATCACTTCAGTACTTATGTAATCGTTGAAGAGAAAGTAGAAACTCCAACTACGCAGGAACCGGAGAAAGATACTACTACTGCTGAAAATACCACAACAAATAACGAAGGACAGACTACTGCAAAAGCAGATGAAACTACAGCTGCAGGCAATACAACAGCTCAGGAAACAACAACTGCAAAAGGTACTTCTGTAAAGACAGGAGATGCTAAGAATGTAGTAGCTGTTTTAGGTATGATTGTAGCAGCAGGTGCTGGATTTGTAGTATTTTCAAGAAGAAAAGTACAGAGATAATCGTTTGATAAAACGAATGATTCAAAATAAGGGAAAAGGCTGTTGTTAATCAACAGCCTTTTTCACTTCTAAGATAAGATATAAGGAGGTAAATATGCAGAAAAAACACACGGGATGGATGGCAATCATAAGTATACTGGTTTTATGCATATCTGTCATGGTGAAACAGCCGCTTCTTGCGGCACAGCCACTTTCCATCGCATTGTGTCTGGATCATGATGTTATGAAACAGGGCGAAGAAATGAAGGTATCCGTGGCATTGCAGAATTATGATGACAGTTATAAGGACAATGTAATTACAACAATGATCGTTGAGGTATCTGTGAATACGGATCAATTATCCGTAAATGAGGATACGATTCAGGTAGATCTGAATGAAGGAAAGGGCATGGCATTTTCCATGGCGAAATTAAAGGGCAGCAATGTAGAATTACAATACTTGAATGTAAGCGATCCATTAAAAAAAGGAACAAAGGATTTATATAGTTTTACAGTTACAGCACAGACAGATATTGAAGATCTGAAAAAATGCCTCAATATTTCCTATGTGGCAGTTCAGGATGGCTCAAAGGCAGAGTCCGAAAAATTAACGGCAGTTCCGGTTGTTATGGTAGCAAACAAGGCAATGGAACAGGAAACCATAGAAGAGAAATATACTTCAGAATATGGAACGGTTCAGTCAGAAGAAAAAGATGTCAGCAATGCTGTCAGTGAGATTGAGAAATCGCAGGGAAGCACCGGAAATTCAGAAAACACGGATAATAGCAGTAATAGCAATAATAGTAGTAATAGCACTAATAATAGCAATAGCAGCAACAATAACGGTAATACCAGCAATAGCAGTAATGATAACAGCAATAACAGCGGAAGCGATTCTTCCGGCAGTGGAGAAGATTCAAAAACACAGGAATCAAAAGGAAGTAATTCCGCAAATAATGCGACAGAAAAAAAATCGGACAGCAAAGAAGAAAGCAGCCAGAATACGGAAAAGGATACTGTAAAGGACACAGAAGAAGAGAATCAGAAAACCACTTCCGAATCGAAATCAGAAACAGGAACAACCGAAAATGAAAAATCTTCAAAAAGCGGTCATGGCAGTGTTGTGGCAGTGGCAGTCATTCTTGTATGTGTAGTGCTTGCCGCAGCAGGAGTATACTTTGTAAGGAAGAAGAAAAAATAAGTGCTTAGTTGACATTTAAACTTAACCGTTGTAGAATAGAAAAAGTGTCAGAGAAAAGGACTATTTTATATAAATTAGGAGGAACTATGGACAATTATTATTCACCAAAAAAGATTGAAAAAAAGTGGCAGGATATCTGGGATGAGAACAAGGCATTTGCTGCGACCAATGATTATACAAAACCAAAGTATTATGCACTGGTAGAGTTCCCATATCCGTCAGGACAGGGACTTCATGTAGGTCATCCGCGTCCTTATACTGCATTGGATATTGTTGCAAGAAAGAGAAGAATGCAGGGATACAATGTATTATATCCGATGGGATGGGATGCATTCGGACTGCCTACCGAGAACTATGCCATTAAAAATAAAATTCATCCAAAGATTGTAACAAAGAATAACGTTGCTCATTTTAAAGACCAGTTAAAATCACTGGGTTATTCTTTCGACTGGGACAGAGAAATCAATACTACAGATCCACAGTACTACAAATGGACACAGTGGATTTTCCTCAAATTATTCAAGGCAGGACTTGCTTACAAGAAGGAAATGCCGATTAACTGGTGTACTTCCTGTAAAGTAGGACTCGCAAATGAAGAAGTAGTCAACGGTGTATGTGAGCGATGTGGTTCTGAGGTTGTTCGTAAGGTAAAGAGTGAGTGGATGCTCAAGATTACCGAATATGCGGACAAGTTAATCAAGGATTTGGACGACGTCGATTATATTGAAAAAGTTAAAGTATCACAGAAAAACTGGATTGGACGTTCCGAAGGCGGGGAAGTGGACTTCTCCATCAAAGACAAAGAGGACAAACTCCGTATTTATACCACTAGACCGGATACCCTGTTCGGCGTTACTTACATGGTAGTTTCTCCGGAACATCCAGTGATTGATAAATACAAAGATGAAATCGGAAACTGGGATGCCATTGTGGAATACCGTGAAATGGCAGCAAGAAAGTCTGACTTTGAGCGTACCGAGCTTGCAAAAGACAAGACAGGCATATGCATCGACGGACTGACAGCAATCAACCCGGTCAATGGCAAAGAAATTCCAATCTGGATTTCTGATTATGTATTAATGTCCTATGGTACCGGTGCGATTATGGCAGTTCCGGCACATGACCAGAGAGACTGGGAGTTTGCAAAGAAATTTGACCTTCCAATGATTCAGGTAGTGGCAGGAAAAGACGGAGCAGAAGTAAATCTGGAAGAAGCTGCATTTACCGATGTGGCAACAGGTGTACTGGTAAATTCCGATTTCTTAAATGGACTGGAAGTAAAGGATGCAAAGGTAAAAATGCTGGAATTCCTTACAGAAAAAGGTATTGGCGAAAAGAAGGTCAACTACAAACTTCGTGACTGGGTATTTTCAAGACAGAGATACTGGGGAGAACCGATTCCAATCGTAGAATGTGAAAAGTGCGGCTATGTGCCAATCGATGAAAGCCTGCTTCCACTCGAACTTCCAGAAGTAGACAGCTATATGCCGACCGATAATGGTGAATCACCGTTGGCAGCCATGACCGGCTGGGTAAATACTACATGTCCATGCTGCGGCGGTCCTGCAAAGCGTGAGACAGATACCATGCCTCAGTGGGCTGGTTCATCCTGGTACTTCTTAAGATATACAGATCCGACTAATACAGAGGCACTTGCAAGCAAAGAAGCATTAAAATACTGGCTGCCGGTTGACTGGTACAATGGCGGTATGGAACACACAACCCTCCATCTGCTGTATTCCAGATTCTGGCATAAATTCCTGTATGACCAGGGAGTAGTACCAACCAAAGAACCATATCAGAAGAGAACTTCCCATGGTATGATTTTGGGTGAAAACGGCGAAAAAATGTCAAAGAGCCGTGGAAACGTTGTAAATCCGGATGATATTGTCAATGAATACGGTGCAGATACCCTTCGTACTTATGAAATGTTCATCGGAGCTTTCGATTTAAGTGCTTCATGGTCAGAAGATGGTGTTAAGGGATGCCGCCGTTTCCTGGACAGAGTATGGAAACTGCAGGACATTCTGGTGGATGGCGACAGTTATAGTGCAGATATGGAGACAAAGATGCATCAGACCATCAAGAAAGTGTCAAATGACTTTGAAAACCTGAAATTTAACACAGCAATCGCTGCAATGATGGCATTGTTAAACGACTTCTACAAGAAAGGTCAGATAAATAAAGCAGAATTTGCTACCCTGATTACCCTGTTAAATCCGGTTGCACCTCACATCACAGAAGAATTATGGCAGAAGCTTGGTCATACCGATTATCTGTATCAGCAGACATGGCCGGAATATGACGAGACAAAGACCGTGGAAAGCACCGTGGAAATCGCTGTTCAGGTCAATGGAAAGGTAAAGGCAAAATTAAATGTTTCTCTGGATGATACACAGGAAGCAGTCAAAGAAAAAGTATTTGCCGCATCTTCTGTTCAGGCAGCGGTAGATGGAAAGAACATCGTGAAAGAAATCTATGTAAAAGGCAAGATTTATAATATCGTTGTAAAATAAAACGACAAGGTTAATTACAAAACTCATAATTTTTTTATTGTATATGCAAAGTGAAACAATTACACAAAGGCATGCTCTCGCTGCATTCGGCTATGGCACTAGGGAATCTTCCCAATAAATTGGGTCCCTCCTTAGTACCTGCTTCATAGCCCCTCCTTAGTAATTGTTCATTTTGCATATATTTTTGCAAAAATTCAAGTGTTTTGCAATCCCCTGCTTTTACAGATAAGCACAAATCTGTTCTCTGAGAGAAGATTCCACATCAATAATCTGTTTTGCCAGTTTTTTGATATCTTTATCCGCTGCCTGATACTGGTTCAGATAACGGTGCAGGGATTTAATACCCATATTGCAGCCGTCGGTAATCAAATCTGCAACCGTTGCATCGGAATTGTCTGCTGCCAGTTTGACATTACTCTTTAAGTGGGCCATACCTTTGGCAATGACGGATGGCTTTTCTGGTTCTTCGTGAAAAGCTTTCAGATAGTTTTCCGTGTCCTCTTTCAGGGCATCGTGTTCTTTGATGCTGTTCTGCAGAATCCCTTTCAAATCATCGTCTCTGACATCTTCCAGAATCTCATCAATGGCATCTCTCGCCATGCAGATACCGGAACTACATTCTTTTAATAATTTAATCGTATCATCATTCATAAAAAATTCCTCCAGAAATAAAAATAGTTTCAATCATATTATGGCAAAATAATAAAAAAATATACTTGACTTAGAGTAAACTCCAGATGTTATACTTTCAT
>UMBT01066395.1_pt1 | contig 11294 bp, 8 predicted proteins | sample 1964001 | NCBI WGS metagenome assembly UMBT01 (sample SAMEA4835945, study PRJEB28245) | human gut metagenome | biome: gut microbiome; material: fecal sample | place: Denmark | collected 2008
CTCTGGTTTCCGGCGCTGCCATCTCCCTGAAGAAATAAGTTAGTCTACTGACTGCTTAAATCTCCTAAGAGATAAACTAAACACCCCCCGGTTTCTCCAGCCGGGGGGCTTTGCTTGTCTTTCTTTGCCGCAGGTGGGCACACTATGTAGTGCCGCCCCGCCCCAAGCCAAAGCTGATAGATAGCGCCGTGTCGATCTCCGCCATGCTGGTGTCATCCAGCCGGCCCATGCGCTCCTTCAGCCGCTTTTTATCAATCGTGCGGATCTGCTCCAGCAGAACAATGGAATCCCGCGTAAGGCCGCTGGCGTTGCCCTGCACCTGGATGTGCGTGGGCAGGTTGGCCTTATCGTGTTGGCTGGTGATGGCTGCCGCAATGACGGTGGGGCTATATCGATTGCCTACATCATTTTGCACAATGAGTACCGGACGCACCCCGCCCTGCTCGCTGCCCACCACCGGACTCAAATCGGCGTAGTAGATATCGCCGCGCTTGATGGTCACATTTATCACTCCCCCGGGCTTTGGTTTCATCCTTAGTTTTGGCGCTCTGCGGGCAAATTATACCGCCTGCCCGGTGCATCCTATGCCCATGGGGAGAATTTGGTGCAGCCAAAAGAAAGCCCCCCGGCTGGAGAAACCGGGGGGTGATTTTGGTTTATCTCTTAGGAGATTTAAGCAAGCGGTAGCTTATCTTATTTCTTCAGGGAGATGGCAGCGCCGGAAACCAGAGCAACAACAGCCAGAGCAGCAGCTACGCCAACAACATCGTTAGCGCCGGTGCCGGGGTTAGTGGTGGAGGTGCCGGTGGAGCCGGTGGTGGTGCCGGTAGAAGCAGTGCCGGAAGTAGCCAGAACTTCAGTGGTAACGATGACATAGCTCATCGCAGGAACAGTGAAGCTCATAACACCATCGGAGGTGGTAGATACTACGGAGAGAACCTTACCGTCAGCGCCCTTGGCATATACACGATAAGTGGTATCGGCATTGCCGCCCTTCTCGTAAACTACTTTAGCAGTAGTATTCAAGAGGTTCTGATAGGTTGCAACAGGAGTCACGGTAGTGGCGGGGGCAGTAATATCAGCAGCAAGAGCAGAATATACTTTCTGACCCTTAACGAAGGAGTAGGTCATGTTGTCAACCTTAACATTCAGACTGTTAACTTCCTTGCCATTCTTATCGAGCAGGCTAGCGATGGTAGTAACCTCGCCAGGATTGAAAGAAACAGTACCATCCTCCTGCAGGACTACATTAACATTGTTGTAACCATAAGCGAAAGACTTATAGCCAGCGGCAGAGGTGGGGGCGAATACCTTAACGAGGTCATAGCCGGTAGACTTAAAGGTAATGGCAGAAATCTGAATGTCAGCTACCTTGGTGTCAGCAACACGATTGAGATCCTGCTTCAGGTTAATGAAATACCTATAGGAAGCAGCGGTATCGTCATTACCGGTCTTTACCCAACCCTGGGAAGCAACCAGTTCACCGCCCTTGGCAAAGGTAACGGTAACAACGTTATTTGCAGGAACAAATTTGCCATCCTTCAGATAGAAGTGGATTCCATCGGTAGCTTCGTTGAAACTAACCTCCAGAGAAGTACCAGGTTTAGCAACAGCATAGGGGCCAGCGGAAGTGCCGCTAGGAGTAGTGGTGGTGGTAACATCAACTGCCATAGCCATGGTGCAAACCATGATGACAGCCAGTACCAGTGCGAGTACTTTTTTCATTGTGATTTCCTCCTATAATTAAGCGAAAGGCCGCAAATCCGCTTAATCAGAGGCTTTTTAGCCATTTTGCCTACACCACCCACCCCCAAATTTGTGTGTAAAAAGTGGTGTAAATGGGGCATTCTTTTGGCTTGGGATAAGCCCATCTCGCCACCCCTGCAAACCACAAATCACAATGTTTTTACCTCTATTATCGTCCAATAATGTCCTTATTTCACCAGTTAATATGTAAAATGGATAATACTGTCGTTACCAATTTGTAACATTTCCATTTTTGTGCAAAGGTAATACACCATCGAGTGGTGTAAGTGGATTTTGTTGCGCTGAGGGGAAGGCATAGAGGACATTTTTGCAAAAAGTTCACGGATATTCAGTTGCGATTTCCTGCCGGGAGGATTATACTATATTCATATACCCGCAGGGGAGGAATCACTATGGATTACAAGCGCTGCTGGGCGGCCGTTGATTTGGCCGCTCTTTCTCACAACTACCACTGCATCCGCCGGTTTCTCAGCCCCGGCTGCCGTTATTTGGCCATAGTAAAGGCTGATGGCTACGGCCATGGCGCGGCCACAGTGGCGGGCCAATTGCAAAAGGACGGTGCCGATTGGTTCGGTGTGGCTACGATGGAGGAGGCGCTTGATCTGCGCCGACAGGGCATCTACCGGCCCATTTTGGTGCTGGGCTACACCGATCCCGCCGCGGCCCCTATTTTGGCCAGCAATACCATCACGCAAACGCTGTTCAGCGAGGAATACGCCCTGCAATTGGCGGCGGAGGCCGCCAAAGCCGGCTGTGTGGTGGATTGCCATGTGAAGATCGATACCGGCATGAGCCGCCTGGGCTTTGATGCCGAAAACGAGAATACCGTGCTGATGGTGGAAAAACTGGCGCAGAGCGGCAGCCTGCACATCACCGGCATATTCACGCATTTTGCCGTGGCGGATGAGGACACCCCCGTAAGCCGGGATTTCACCCGGCTGCAGTTTGAACGCTTTATGCGGGTGTGCAACCGCCTGCAGGCCGATGGCGTGAATGTGGGGCTGCGCCACTGCTGCAATTCCGCCGGCACACTGCTGCACCCGGCCTATCATCTGGATATGTGCCGCCTGGGCCTTTCGCAGTACGGCCTGGACCCCGAGCCCTGCATGAAGGCCCTGCTGGATGTCCGCCCGGCCATGTCGCTGTATACAGTGGTTTCCATGGTCAAGGAAATTCCCGCCGGGGCCACGGTGAGTTATGGCCGCCAGTACACCGCTCCCACCCCGCGCCGCATTGCCACGGTGGCTATTGGCTATGCCGATGGTTACCCCCGCTCCTTGAGCAACCGTGCCGAGATGCTGCTGCACGGCAAGCGTGCCCCGGTCATCGGCCGGGTGTGCATGGATCAGCTGATGCTGGATGTCACCGATATCCCGGAGGCCCGTATGGGGGATATCGCGGTGGTAGCCGGCAGCGAGGGCGGTGAAAGCGTCACCTTTGACGATATGGCGCGCTGGGCCGGCACCATCAATTACGAGATCATCTGCGGCATCTCCAAGCGTGTGCCGCGTGTGATAACCGAATAACCAAGCATAAAGAAAGCCCCCCGGCTGGAGAAACCGGGGGGTGATTTTGGTTTATCTCTTAGGAGATATAAGCAGTCGTGGGACTAACTTATTTCTTCAGGGAGATGGCAGCGCCGGAAACCAGAGCAACAACAGCCAGAGCAGCAGCTACGCCAACAACATCGTTAGCGCCGGTGCCGGGGTTGGTGGTGGTGCCGGTGGTGCCAGTAGCAGTCAGAGCGCCATCAGTAACAATGACAGGGCCAGTGACGACAGCAGTAGCGGTCAAGATGCCATTGGAATCAAACTTAGCACCCAGGTCCTTAACGGAACCGTCAGCGTTAACAACATACATCTTAGCGCCTTCAGGAGCCTTCTCAACAGTCAGCTTAACAGCAGCATTGGGGACAACACCTTCGAGGGTGGCAATAATGTTAACTTCCTTGGCGATAACATTCTTGTCAAGAGTCTTCATAGCGGTGGAGCCAGCCTCAGGCATCTCAACCTCATAGAAGAACAGCTTCTCGCCAGCTTTCAGGGTACGAGCAGCAACAATCTTCAAAGTGTCATTCGCTTCAAGAGACCAATCAACAGTGCTATAATACTTACCGCTGATAGCATCGCTCTTCTCAATAGTAACGATGGTGTTGGGGGTATTGTAGGTGGTGGTATCATCTTTGCCCGCAACCTTAAGGGTAGCAGCAGTGTAGCCATAATCGAAGCACATATAAGCGATAGCGGAGGTGTTAGCCTTCAGCATATCAAGAGAAAAATAGTTGCCAGCAATAACCTTATCGTTAGCCAGAACAGGTTCGCCCTTGGTCTGAGCGGAATAACCGGTCTTACCATCGGAAGCGGTACCAACATACTTGAGGTTCAAAGCAGCAGCAGAGCGTCCATAGCTGGTAACCTTGATGGACTTGATGATGATGTCCGCAATGTTATCCAGAGCAGCAGTCTCGCTGGCCTTGGTGTTTACGAGATAGTAATAATCAGTAACGCCTTTGATGGTAGCCTTAACCCAACCCTGGGAAGCAACCAGCTCAGCGCCTTTCTCGAAGGTGATAGCAACAGTGTTCTTTGCAGGAACGAAGTTACCGTCATCATCTACATAGGGATCGTTGCTATCGGCCAGATTCAGCTCTTCACGGGTGAAGTAGATGGAATCGCCAGGATGAACAACATTGAAAGCGTTCTCAACAGAAGAAGTGGAACCGGTATCAGGAACTACGGTGCTAACATCAACAGCCATAGCCATGGTGCAAACCATGATGACAGCCAGTACCAGTGCGAGTACTTTTTTCATTGTGATTTCCTCCTAAAATTATTTTGGTGTGGTGTGCGGCGTCTCCACCGCCGCTTACCATAGTCATTGTATTACATATTGTAACCAATTGCAACCCCCTTTTGCAATTTTTAGGGTGAAAATTTGTAAATAATCCGTGAATTCCTCCAACCATATACAGATGCGTACGCCAGAGATACACAAATCGGTTACGAAATTGTAATCAGTGTAATTTTTCCCGCCGCGGCCCAAATTATTTGCCCCGCTTGACATTGCGGATGCAAAATGTTACTATAAATGCGAAGGGTGCGACCGGACAGCGGTTGTTTTCCCCAAAGTTTAAGTTAAAAAATAACCGTTACTTTGGTAGAGTGGGCGGTTATTTTTTATTGCCTTGAAATAAAGCAATGATGCTAATAATTACTAAACAGAACGCAAAAAGCGCCTCGTATGTAACCATACGCATCACCCCCTTCCCAAAGGAACGGGGAAAACAACCGCCGGCCGTGTTGGTCGCACCATGGTTATGGTAACATAATCGACAAAAAAAGACAAGCCCCCCGGATTTTTCCATCCGCAGGGGCTTGTTTTTTTATTATATGCCCAAATACATGGCCATGTACTGCTTGGCGCTGCGCCGCCAGCTAAAATCGCACTTGAGGGCGCGGGGCAGCATTTCGGCGCGGTATTCGCTGTGATACAGCCCCATGGCCCGCCGCACGGCCCCCAGCATATCATCGGCATTGTAGCTCTGGAAGGTAAAGCCGCAGCCGCCGCCCGGGGTGTCCCAGTCGATGATGGAATCCGCCAGGCCGCCGGTGCTGCGCACAATGGGGATGGTGCCATACCGCAGGGCGATCATCTGGGCCAGACCGCAGGGCTCGCTTTGGCTGGGCATCAGGAAGAAATCGGCTCCGGCGTAGATCTGCCGGGAGAGGGTGGGCATAAACCCGCAGGTAAAGGCCACCTGCTGCGGGTGCCGCCGCTGCATCTCCCGGAAGAATTCCTCATAGCGGTACTCGCCGTTGCCCAGTATGACGACCTGCATCCCCATGCGCAGCATATTTTCCATGGCGTATTCCACCAAATCAAACCCTTTGTGGCTTACCAGGCGGCTTACCATGGCCAGGATGGGGGTATCGGGTTCTTCCGGCAGGCGCATCTGCTGCTGGAGGGCGGCCTTGCACAGGGCCTTGCCCTCCGGCTTTCTCACCGAGAAATTGGCGGCCAGGGCGTGATCCCTGGAGGGATTGTAGCCAACGGTATCAATGCCATTGAGGATGCCGCACAGCTTCCACTCCTTCTGCCGCAGGATCTCATCCAGCCCATGGCCAAAATAGGGGTCGAGGATCTCCTTGGCATAGGTGGGGCTTACGGTGGAGATGCGCTCGCATTCCTCCAGGGCGCCTTTCATCATATTCAGGTCCCCGTGGAATTCCACCTTACCGATGGCCCAGTCCGGCAGGCCGCACACATCCCCGGCCACATCCAGCCCAAACTGCCCCTGATACTGGATATTATGAATGGTAAAGACGGTATGCGTCCGGGAGAGCTTGGGGACCTCACGATAGAATACATTGAGGTAAACCGGGATAAGAGCGGTCTGCCAGTCATTGCAGTGGATGACATCCGGCTCATAATCAATGTGGGTCAGGGTCTCCAGCACAGCCTTAGAGAAAAACGCAAAGCGCTCGGCCTCATCAAAGTATCCGTAGATGCCGCCCTCCCGCTTAAAATACTGCTCGTTATCCAGGAAGTAATACTGTACGCCGCCATACTGCATGGTAAAGACACCGCAGTGCGCCACCCGCCAGGAAAGCGGCACCCCAAAGCTGGTGAGAAAGGTCATATTGGCGCGCCACTGCAGGCCGATGCTGCCGTAAAGCGGCATAATGACCCGGCACTCGGCGCCCTCCTTTTGCAGGGCGGCCGGCAGGGAACCTGCCACATCGGCCAGCCCGCCGGAGGCGGCAAAGGGGCTACACTCGCTGCACGCAAACAGAATTTTCATTGCAGGCTTTCCTCCTTATATATAATAGGTAACTGCGCGGTACGGGGGCCATCGCCTGCGGCATCCGCACAGTTTTAGTCAAGCTAAAATAAGCGAGGCTCAGACTCTGGTATCCCGCGGAAGGTAAAGCGGATAGCTGGCATAACCTGCCAGACGACGATTATCGGCCACCAGCACGCCCTTATCACAGATGCAGTAATCCAAGTCGGCACCATTGCCAATGTAACAGCCCTGCATGATGATGGAATTTTTCACCACCGCACCATGCCCGATGCGGGCCCCACGGAATACAATGCAATTTTCCACCCGGCCTTCAATGATGCAGCCATCGGCCACAAGAGAATTGGAAACAGCGGCGGAAAGACCGTATTTCACCGGGACCTCATCCTGCACGCGGGTGTAAACGGGACGGTCCATGGGGAACAGAGTGCTGCGCACCGCGGGGTCCAGCAGACGCATCGAGATCTCAAAGTAGGCCTGCATGCTGTTGGCCGCCCGGCAAAAACCGTCATACCGATAGCAGTAGATGGGCAATTCCCGCCCTTTTTGGATCAGGCAGGTATCCACAAAGGAATACTGATTCAGGCTGGCAGCTTCGGTCACCAGCTGAATAAGCAGTTCCCGGTTGACGATATACATATTATTGAACATCAGGTCGCCTTCGCCGCCGCGGGTGGCTTCCAGCAGGCGGCCGTCCTCTCCGGCGGAAACCATGACCGAGCTGTGTCCGTGCTCCGTGCAGATAAGGGTAATGCCTGCTTTATGCGCAATGTGATACTCCAGGACATCGGAAAGATCGACACCGCAGATGACATCGCAATCCGAAACAGCGATGTAATCGGCGCTGGAGCTTTGCAGATAGCCCAAAAGGCTGGTCATCGATTCCAGCGTACCGCGGCTGTAACCGGCGCTGCCGGCGGAGGAATAGGGCGGGAAATAGGCAATGCCGCCCCGCTTGCGGGAAAGATCCCACTCCTTACCGGAGCCGATGTGTTCCATCAGAGAGTGATAGTTGTTCTGCATAACCAGGGCGACAGAATCCACCCCGGCGTGGGACATGCGGGAAAGGACCAGGTCGATGAGGCGGTAACGGCTGGCAAAGGGCACTGAGCCCATGGAGCGTCGCGCGGTCAGGCCACCCAAGGCGTCATCGTGCGAATTGGAAAAGATAATGCCCGTCATTTTGTTATTGGCCATGTTACAGCACCTCCCCTACATCTTCTTCTACCATGCCGCGGGCGGGTACAATGGCCCCGGCTCCAACGGTGACCCCGGCACCAATGACGGTAACGCCCCACTGGTCTTTATCGGCCATCAGTTCCGGGCGTTCGCCCACATAGGCGCCCCGGCGGATCACCGCGTTTTCCGCCACAATGGCAAAGTGCACTTCGGCGCCCTCTTCCACCACGGCGCCCGGCATTAGGATGCTGGAATCCACCACGGCGTTTTTAGCCACATGAACACCGGAGAACAGAATGGAGAAATCCACATGGCCGGCGATCTCGCAGCCCTCAGAGACCATCGAGTTCTGTACCTTGGCGCCTGGCGCAATGTAGTGCGGCGGCATGCAGGGGTTGCGGCTGTAAATCTTCCAGCTGGGGTCGTAAAGATCCATCGGCACCTTGGGATCCAACAGGTCCATATTGGCCTCCCACAGGCTATCGATGGTGCCGACATCCTTCCAGTAGCCATCAAAGGAATAGGCTACCAGCTTTTCGCCTGCCGCCAACATCTTGGGGATAATGTTCTTGCCAAAGTCTTTTTCCGAAGCGGGGTCGGCGTCATCGGCCAGCAGGTATTCCCGCAGCTTTTTCCAGGTAAAGATATAAACACCCATCGAGGCCAGGTTGCTCTTGGGGTTCTTGGGCTTTTCCTCAAACTCGTAGATGGTGGTATCCTCGCGGGTATTCATAATACCAAAGCGGGAGGCTTCCTCCATCGGCACTTCAAAAACCGCGATGGTGCAGTCCGCGCCCATCTTTTTGTGGTGATCCAGCATCTTGGTGTAGTCCATCTTGTAGATGTGATCACCGGAGAAGATGAGAACATATTCGGGGTCGTAACGCTCAATAAAGGGGATATTCTGGCAGATGGCATTGGCGGTGCCGGTGTACCAGTCACTGCCGCTGCTCTTCTGGTAGGGGGGCAGTACAAATACGCCGCCGTTCAGCCGGTCCAAATCCCACGGCTGCCCGTTGCCCAGGTATTCATTGAGCACCAACGGCTGGTACTGAGTCAGTACGCCCACAGTATCTATGCCGGAATTGACACAGTTGGAAAGGGGGAAATCGATGATGCGGTATTTGCCGCCAAAGGGCACCGCGGGCTTGGCCAGCTTTTTGGTAAGGGCGTACAGCCGACTGCCCTGGCCGCCCGCCAGCAGCATGGCCACCCATTCTTTCTTCATGAACATCTGATGTCACTCCTTCTCGGTGTTGATGGATTCCAGTATCATGCAGCTGAGCGGCGGCACATCCAGCGTGATGCTGTGTGCCCACTGGCCCAGCGGTTGTTCCTCGCTGCGGTACAGCGTTTCCCGGTCAAATCCCGCGCCGCCATACTGCTCTTCCTCGCTGCACAGGGCCACCCGGTAGGTACCGGCCTCCGGCACGCCCATACGGTAGTCCTCCCACCGGCTGGCGGCAAAGTTGCACAGCACCAGCGATTTTTTGCCCTTTTCATCGGCGCGGTAATAGGTGATGACGCTGCGTGTGTTGTCATCGGCATTCAGCCAGCGGAAGCCATCCCAGTTGTCCTCCACCTGCCACAGGGCGGGGTGAGCCAGGTAGTAGTGGTTCAGCGCCCGGATGTAATCCTTCGTTTTGCGGTGGCTCTCGTAATCCAGCAGCATCCAGTCCAGCTGCTTATGGTAGTCCCATTCAATAAACTGGCCGAACTCACAGCCCATAAAGAGCAGCTTTTTGCCGGGGTGGGTCATCATATAGCCCATAAAGGTGCGCAGCCCCGCGAATTTCTGGTTATAGTCCCCGGGCATTTTATTCAGCAGCGAGCCCTTGCCGTGCACCACCTCATCATGGGAGATGGGCAGCACAAAGTTCTCACTGAAGGCGTACATCATGCTGAAGGTGAGCTTATCGTGATTGTAGCTGCGGAAGTAGGGGTCCAGCGAGGTGTAGAACAGGGTATCGTTCATCCAGCCCATGTTCCACTTAAAGTTGAAGCCCAGGCCGCCGATCTCCGGCGGGCGGGTAACCAGCGGCCACGCGGTGGATTCCTCCGCGATCATGAGGAAACCGGGGTGCTCGCTCAGCACCGCGCTGTTCAGTTTGCGCAGGAAGGCCACTGCCTCCAGGTTTTCCCGGCCGCCGTTGATATTCGGGCGCCATTCGCCCTCCTGCCGGCCATAATCCAGATACAGCATACTGGCCACAGCGTCCACTCTTATGCCGTCTATGTGATATGTATGCGCCCAGAAGTTCGCGCTGGAGGTGAGGAAGCTCTGCACCTCGGTGCGTCCAAAATCAAAGACCCGGGTGCCCCAGTCCTTGTGCTCCCACTTGGCGGGGTCGCTGTATTCGTAGCAGCACGCGCCATCGTATTCGTACAGGCCAAACTCATCCTTGGGGAAATGCGCCGGTACCCAATCCATGATGACACCGATGCCAGCCTCATGCAGGGCATCCACCAATGCCATAAAATCGTGCGGGGTGCCGTAGCGGCTGCTGGGGGCGTAGTAGCCTGTCACCTGGTAGCCCCAGGAGCCATCATAGGGGTGCTCGGTGGGGGGCAGCAGCTCCACATGGGTATAGCCCATTTCAGTCAGGTAGGTGGGCAGCTCCTCCGCCAATTGCAGATAGGAGTAATAGTTCCCATCGGCATTGCGCCGCCAGGAACCGATATGCAGCTCGTAGATATTCACCGGCAGGCTGCGGGCATCCTGTGCGGCCCGCTCCGTCATCCATTCGGCATCGTGCCAGCGGTAACCCGCCAGCCGGTAGATCTTGCTGGCGTTCTCTGGCGGAGTCTGGGTATGGAAAGCAAATGGGTCCGCTTTATACAGCGTGCGCCCATTCGCCGTGGTAATCTGGTATTTGTAGCAATCATAGTCATGGGTCAGCTCTACCGTGGCGCCCCACAGGCCCTGCTCATTCAGGCGGGTCATGGGGTTGGCAGCCGCGTCCCAGCCATTAAAATCCCCCACCACACTGATGGCCGCCGCATGTGGCGCCCAGGTGCAGAAGTTGGTTTTTCCATTTAGCTGCCGGTGGGCCCCCAGCAGCTCCCACGCGTGTGCGTTGGTACCCTGGTGGAACAGATAAACCGGCATTTCCTTCGATTTTGTGATCCTGTTCATGGTCTTTGCATCCTCTCCTTTGTGCAAGGGATAACAGCCATCGGGTGGAGGAAAATCCCCCTTTTTACCCAGCTTTTATTATAGCATTTCCCCCTAAAGCGGGCAAGTGATTTACACCCGGTTTGTACGATTTTACAGATAGCATACATTTTGCTGGTGTTTTGGTACAAAATGATGAACCCCTGCCAAAAGATGCCCACGGCTTGCCTTTTTGCGCCCCAAATGGTACACTGTTGGAAACCCATTACCGCGAAGGAGAATCCGGCCATGTTTGTCGATCTGCATATTCACAGTTATTTTTCCGATGGCGCCCAGACTCCGGAGCAGGCCGCGCTGGCCTGCCGGGATAGCGGCGTAGGCCTGGCCGCCCTGTGCGACCACAACAGTTGGCTGGGCTGCGAGCGCTTTGCG
>UMBT01025537.1_pt1 | contig 11247 bp, 9 predicted proteins | sample 1964001 | NCBI WGS metagenome assembly UMBT01 (sample SAMEA4835945, study PRJEB28245) | human gut metagenome | biome: gut microbiome; material: fecal sample | place: Denmark | collected 2008
TATAAAAAATAAGTGCTAAAAATGTATATGATAAGATTCTGTTTTTTCAATCGCTGTATCTGAACAAGGCAGGCCAAACAGCAAAACTAACTCCTTATATGCATACAAAAAGACCACTCCGCAGAGTGGTCTTTAAGAATAATTTCAAATTAAGCTTACAGCGCTGCTTTAACCTTTGCAACCAGGTTTTCAACAGTAAAGCCGTATTTTTCCATCATTACATCGCCGGGTGCGGAAGCGCCGAAGGTGGTAATGCCCAAAACATTCTTTTCAGTGCCGGTGTAACGGCTCCAACCGTAAGGAACGCCTGCTTCAACAGCAAACTTGGTTAGGCCTGCAGGCAGAACACTTTCCTTGTACTCATCGCTTTGAGCATCAAAAGCATCCCAGCAAGGCATAGATACAACGCTAACGTCAATGCCCTCTTCTGCCAGTTTAGCTTGTGCAGCCAGTGCCAGATGTACTTCACTGCCGGTACCGATCAGAACAGCCTTAGCCTCATTCTTAGCTGGGCTCAGTACATAAGCGCCTTTATGAGCGTTTTCATGGATGGTTGCTGCATAGTCATGCAGTACAGTCAGCTTTTGACGGCTCAGCAGCAGGCAGGTCGGTTTATGCTTGTTCAGGCAAGCCTGTTGCCATGCGGTAGCAGTTTCCAGAGCGTCAGCCGGACGGATAACACTTACGTTCGGAATCAGACGCAGAGCCATAGTGGTTTCAATCGGCTGATGAGTAGGACCGTCTTCGCCCAGTGCAATGCTGTCGTGAGTCAGTACGAATACAGACTGAATGCCCATGAGTGCAGCCATACGGATGGTAGGACGCAGGAAGTCAGCGAATACCAGGAAGGTGCCGCCGAAGGGAATAAAGCCGCCATGCAAAGAAATACCGTTCAGAACGGTACCCATAGCGTGCTCACGAACGCCAAAGTGAATATTACGGCCGGTTCTGTCCAGCTTGGAGAAGTAACCGCCGGTTTTCATGATAGTTTTGTTGGAAGGACCAAGGTCAGCACTGCCGCCAACCAGCTCAGGCAGCTGTGCAGCCAGAACTTGGATAATATCGCCGCTTGCTTCGCGGGTAGCATTCTTAACGGTATCCTTGAAGATTGCTTCCAGAGCAGTCAGGTTAACCATGGAGTTGCCGGCAATGCGGTCTTCCAGCTCTTTAGCCAGCTCAGGATATACCATCTTATAGTCATCCATCAAAGCATTCCAAGCAGCTTCATTTGCAGCGCAGCCATCCAGCTTAGCAGCAAAATGTTTTTTAACCTCAGCAGGTACATAGAACATTTCCTGCGGCCAGCCGGCTTTTTCTTTGGTAGCTGCCAATGCTTCACCACCCAGCGGCTCGCCATGGCAGGACGGGCTGTCCTGTTTCGGACTGCCGAAGCCGATGTGAGTGCGTACAATAATCAGAGAAGGATGCATAGTATCAGCCTTAGCTTCTTCGATAGCTGCCTGCATAGCGTCAACATCCTCGCTGCTTTCTACGCGCAGAACCTGCCAGCCATAAGCCTTGAAGCGGGCTTCAACATCCTCAGTGAAGGCAATATCGGTGCTGCCTTCGATAGTAATCTTGTTATCATCATATAAGTAAATCAGTTTGCCCAAGCCAAGGGTACCTGCCAGAGAAGCAGCCTCGCAGGAAACGCCCTCCATCAGGTCGCCGTCAGAGGTCAGACCAAAGGTATAGTGATCAACAACCGGGAAATCAGGTTTGTTGTACTTTGCGCCCAGCATAGCTTCGGCAATAGCAAAGCCAACGCCCATAGCAAAGCCGTGGCCCAGAGGACCGGTAGAAACGTCAACGCCAGGAGTCAGGCCGAATTCCGGATGGCCCGGAGTCTTGCTGCCCCATTGACGGAAGTTTTTCAGCTCATCCAGGGACAGGTCATAGCCTGCCAGATGCAGCATAGCATAAAGCAAAGCGCTGCCGTGACCCGGAGAAAGGATAAAACGGTCGCGGTTGAACCATTGCGGATCAGCCGGATTATAATTCATAAAGCGGTCCCAAATAGTGTACATCAAAGGAGCGGTACCCAGAGGGAAGCCAGGATGGCCGGATTTAGCCTTTTCTACCTGGTCTGCTGCCAAAAAGCGAAGAGTGTTTACACATGCCTGATCAATTTTCTGCATCGAGAAAACCTCCATTTTTCCAAAATTATCTAAACTAATTATATCATATTTCCCTATATTGTCTACACTTTTTCATTAAAATTGTAAACTATTTACACTTTTAACAGAATCTCCAAGTGAAGGCAATCGTATGATATTATTATTTGCCTGTGCTGCCGAAGCCGCCGCCACGGACTGCTTTTGCTACCTTATCATCATCATCCACCGTCAGGTAATTGTAAAAAATACCTTGGGCAATGCGCTCGCCCTGCGGAATCGTAACAGCCTCGGTGCCCATGTTCATCAAAGCCACCATAATGTGACCTTCGTTATCAGCATTATTATAATAATCGGCATCAATAATACCGACATTATTCACCAGCATCAGATGCTTCTTTACCGCCATGCTGCTGCGGATATGCAGGCCCAAGAACTCGCCTGTCTGCATATAGGCTTTCACACCGGTAGGCACCAGCACCAGCTTGCCAGGCTCCAGCACAACCTCCTCGGCAGCGCTGATATCATAACCGGCGCTGAACTGCGTCTTGCGCTCCGGCATCGGGAACTCAACATCAATATACTTGCCAACTTTTTCAAAGCCTCGTGTTTTCATTAGTAAACCTCCTATTCTATAACAAACCATCTGTCAAAAGTAATATAATATTTTTGTGCAACCTAAATATATCTCCCCTGAAAGGGGAGGTGGCTGCGAGTTTTAACGAGCAGACGGAAGGGTTGTGAAAATTTGGTGATCAACAAATACAACCCTCAGTCAAAATCACTAAAGTGATTTCGACAGCTCCCTTTCAGGGAGCACATATATTGGTCTGTGTATTGACACCGACATAAGTAATTAATATATTACTTACGATACCACTAACACCACGCACATTACAATCTACAAAAAAGAGCTGTCACAAATGCGACAGCTCTTTTAAATTCACAAATTATTTTTGTACGCTCTTCATCAGAACAGCCTTGCGGGACAGGTTAATGCGGCCCTTGTTGTCGATTTCGGTAACCTTAACAACAATTTCATCGCCAACACTTACAACATCCTCAACCTTATCTACATGCTCGGTAGACAGCTGGGAAATATGTACCAGACCTTCTTTGCCCGGCAGAATCTCAACGAAAGCACCAAAGTTCATCAGACGGGTAACCTTACCGGTATAAACCTTGCCAACCTCAGCTTCGGCAGTAATGCCTTCGATCATCTCGATAGCTTTATTCGCAGCCTCGGTGTTAACAGCAGCAATAAATACGCGACCGGTATCATCGATATCAATCTTAGCGCCGGTTTCGTCAACAATCTTCTTGATCATCTTGCCGCCAGGTCCGATAACCTTAGCAATCTTATCAGGATCTACATGGATAGTAGTAATCTTCGGAGCATATTTGGACAGCTCTTTGCGCGGTTCGCTGATGCATTCCATCATTTTGCCCATGATGAACTCACGGCCGCGTTTAGCCTGTGCCAGAGCCTGGGTGAAGATATCCTTGTTGATACCGTCAATCTTAATATCCATCTGGATAGCAGTAATACCTTTTTCGGTACCTGCAACCTTGAAGTCCATATCGCCCAGAGCATCCTCCAAACCTTGGATATCAGTCAGAATAGTAAAGTATTCGCCATCCTTAACAAGGCCCATAGCAACGCCTGCAACAGGAGCTTTAATAGGAACGCCTGCATCCATCAGGGACAGGGTGCTTGCGCAAACAGAGCCCATGGAGGAGGAACCGTTGGATTCCAGAACCTCGGATACCAGACGGATTGCATACGGGAACTCCTCTTCGGAAGGAATAACCGGACGCAGAGCGCGCTCAGCCAGAGCACCGTGACCGATTTCGCGGCGGCCAGGGCTGCGCAGAGGTTTGGTTTCGCCTACGCTGTACGGCGGGAAGTTGTAGTGATGGATATAACGCTTGGTTTCCTCAGCGCCGAGGCCATCAAGAATCTGTGCTTCACGCAACGGAGCCAGAGCCAGAACGTTCAAAATCTGAGTCTGACCACGGGTGAACAAAGAACTGCCATGCGGACGAGCCAGCAGGCCAACCTCGCAGCTTACCGGACGTACTTCGTCTAATTGACGGCCGTCAGGACGAATCTTATCTACAGAGATAGTGCGGCGAACGATTTTCTTAACCAGCTTTTGGGTGATGTAAGCAACGTCTTTAGCATTATCAGGATATTTCTCCAGGAATACTTCAGCGATTTCAGCTTTAACCTTAGCAACGTTTTCTTCGCGCTCCAGCTTGTTAGCATCCATCAGAGCATCTTTGAGTTTTTGAGCACCGTATTCTTCGATTTCCGCAGCCATTTCTTCAGGCGGAGCGTAGAACGGAACTTCCATTTTCTCTTTGCCGATTTCAGCAACGATTTTCTCCTGGAACTCAACGAGTTGTTTGATTACGCCATGACCGAACCAGATAGCATCCAGCATGGTTTCTTCGGAAACTTCGTTAGCACCTGCTTCTACCATCAGGATAGCGTCTTTGGTGCCGGCAACAGCCAGGTTCAGTTGGCTGATTTTAGCCTGTTCAACAGTCGGGTTGATGATGAATTCACCATCAATCAGGCCTACGCGCACACCGGCGATAGGACCTTCGAACGGAATATCGGAAATAGACAGAGCGCAGGATGCACCGATCATAGCGGGCATATCCGGAGCATTGTCGGGATCAACGGAAACAGCGGTAGCAACGATTTGTACATCGTTGTGGTAGCCTTCCGGGAACATCGGGCGAATCGGACGGTCAATCAGACGGCTGGTCAGGATAGCCTGCTCAGACGGACGGCCTTCGCGTTTAATAAAGCCACCGGGGATTTTACCTACGGCGTACATTTTTTCTTCAAAATCAACAGTCAAAGGGAAGAAGTCTACACCCTCACGCGGGGTTTTAGTGCCGGTAACGGCAACTACTACGGCGGTATCGCCATAACGAACTAATACAGCGCCATTAGCTTGTTTTGCAATCTTGCCGGCTTCAATAGTAAGAGTTCTGCCGCCAAGATCCATGCTGTAACTATGCATATCTTATGCCTCCTATTCTTTTCACACATTGTGTACCTGCATATTATTCGCCGTCAATCAGAAAAATCCTCTATATTTTTACGGCTTTTTAAAATTTTTTTGAAAAAATTTCTACAACAGGCCAAAACAGCCGGCAGCTCTGCCCAAGGCAACACTGCCGGCCGTCAGAAATACATTTTTACGCCATTAAAAGCCCATAAAAAGACGCATAATAAACAAAACTATTGCGCCAACAGCGGCAAAGACAATAAACGTCGGCAGCAAAAAGAAGATAACTGCCACAATGCCGCACAAAATCAGAAAAGTAATCAGAATGCCGCTGCCGCAGCCAAAGGTATGTACCTTGATATTCGGCGGCACCTGCTGCTGTCTTTCATTATAAGCATCAGCACCGCTGTCATATACAGCGCCTTCCCTGGCACTTTTGTTTTCCTCTGTGCCTGCGCTCTCGTCTATCGTCACGCCCTCAAAGGTATCGCGCTCCTCCGGACTGAGCACCTGCGCATCAATCTTGAACTGATAATGGCAGTACGGACATTCCACTGTGCCGGGAGCAACCTCGTGGCCGCAAAAATCACACTTCATATTCTGGTGCCTCCTCTCACTGCAGCAGCATCAGCAGCAAACCCTCTTCGTTAACGTAACGCGGGTCATGTGCCTCCAGCTGCAAGGTTTCATTTATCATATCTATCATCTGCTTCAGCTTTGCATGGTCGGTAGCACGGCACATAGCAAAAACCTGCTTTTCCGTAAAGGTATAAACATCATTCAGCTTAACAAAGCAGTACATAACCGCTGCCGTCCAATGCTCAAAATCCGCGTCTGTATTATCAGGCAAAGCATTGCCACGAAGCATAAAATCGCTCCACATGGTACGCATCAGCTGAATATCATAGGCAGAAAAAAGGCCTGTTCCTCTAAGAGATTCCAGCATTGCCGAGGTCTTGTCCTCAAGCAGCGCCGCAGGCTGATAATTACTTATCTGCGTACTGAAATTAAAGCCCTCCATACGTACATAGATTGCATACAAAACAGAAACATGGCGTACGAACATCGGATTACGGTTGATAAACTCCTCCCAGCTCATCTCGCCGCTTTGGCGCACGGCAAACCAGTCTTTCGCCGCACTGACAACCTCGAAAAAGCGCTTACGCGAGGTCTGCGACATCACCAGTCCGCGCAGGAAGTTCATCACCATAGTATTTTCATAAAAAATATGGCCCATGAAAATATAGCCTTCTGTGTCAATATTATCATCTACCGGCAGCATCAGCGTATATTTTTCATTGGTGAAAATATTTCTGCAGACATACATTCCCTCCTCCGGACGTCTTTGCACATCAAAGAGAACCAGCTTTGCCTTAATCAGCTCATTCAAAATATCAACGGAGGTATCCATCTCGGAAGCATCACGGCAAATTACATCACGGTAATGCTGCAGAGGCGTTTTGTCATCTTCAATCAGACGATAGTCAAAGAGAAAATAATCCCAGAAGGTCTGTGAATATTCCTCCGTGCCCGGCTTTTCCTGAACAGTACCGTTCTGAAAAATACCGCCGAAGAGAAAATCGGCCCGCTCCAAATCACGGCGGAACTGCTTCTGCGTATAGTAGCTTTGCACATCATCCAGCAAATTCTGCATTCTCTCGCCGATGTTCAGATACACCTTCGTCGGCAAATCCGGTGTAGAATACAGATTGTAACGGTCATGCCCAGGCAAAAAGCTGCCATCCTTGCCGACAATCTGCAGTTTTCCGTCAGCCAGCAGCTTTGCTTTGGCTTCGGCAGGCGCGTTATCACGGGTAATAATGCGTTTCTTTTTCATATATGCATAAAACTCCTGCATAACATCCAGGAAATGTGCGATGTTGCTCTCCGTTGCCGGGAAGCCGGAAACATTGCGGCAGCACCAGCCTACGCAGTCAATAAAATCCTCACGCGACATATCACCGAGAAAGTTCTCGGAATTACCAAGGTAAATACAAAGAATCGTAATATAATCCCAAATCTTGACAAGCTCGCCGTCCTTGGCTCCCTGCCAGGTTTTATAACGCAGGAAATCCTCAGCACAGCCTTGCTGCAATACCGTATTCCACTCTTCATCCTGTGTATAAAATTCTTCTATCAAATCGAAAACATTAGTCATTTTTTCTCCATTCTCTGACGTATTATGGAGATATTATACCACACTTTTGTGGCTAATTTATGTTTTTTTGCGCCAGCTGTGCCGCCAGATAGATATCCTGCAGCGGTACTCCCTGCTCCTGCGCCAGTTTGGCAGCGCTGTCATATTCAACATAACAGCGTTCGCCGCTGTCCAGCAGGCAGCGCTTCACCGCCACATCACCGTAAGCAGTGTGCACCACATCCCTGCAACGCGGCAGCACAGTGCGTTCCATGCGCGCACGACGAATACCGATGGTTGTCGTTTCTGCAAAAATCAGCGCTTCCAGCTTCGCTCTGTCCTCCTCGCGGCAGATAACAGTAAGCTCCCACGCCGGACGGCTCTTTTTCATAAACACCGGCTGATAATGAGCATCCAGCGCTCCTGCCGCCAGCAGGCGCTCCAGCGTGTAACTCAAAAGCTCGCCGCTGCAGTCATCAATATCAGACTGCAGCTGGCAGATGCAATCTGTCTGCAAAGCGTTACTGTTTACAGAGTTTTTTTTTGCGCGTTATCCTCAATCATCAGCGCACGCAAAATGCTGGGGCGCTCATACTGACGCTTGCCTGCACCCAGACCGATGCCCAGAATTTTAAAGCTCTGCGGCAACTCGTCCGTAGTCATCAGCGCAGCAGCGGCAGCAGCACCGGTCGGTGTAACGAACTCGCCCTGCACCGGCAGCAAGCGTACATTAAAGCCAAAGCGCTGCATAATATTTGCCGTTGCAGGAACAGGCACCGGCAGCACGCCATGCTGGCAGCGGACAGTACCGCGGCCCTCGCACAGCTCCGGCACAATTACGTTTTCAACACCAAGACTGTCGGCACACACAGCAATCGCCACAATATCAACGATGGAATCAATCGCGCCAACCTCATGAAAATGCACTGCATTCTTCTCCACTGCATGCGCCTTTGCCTCGGCATCCGCAATAATATCAAAAATCTTCAGCGCCAATTCCTTGGCTGCAGCACTCATATCCGTAGCATCAATAATCGCAATAACCTCCTGCAGACCGCGGTGCTCATGGTGATGATGATGCTCATGCGGCACATGGCTGTGTTCATGTTCGTGACAATGCTCATGGTCATGATGATGTTCGTGTTCGTGCTCATGGTCATGGTCATGATGATGTTCGTGTTCGTGCTCATGCTCGTGGTCATGATGATGCTCATGCTCATGGCTATGCACTACAGCATCGCCGTTGCCATGCAAAAAGTCCATATCGTGGTCATGGTTAGCATGCTCCTCGTCCAGAATAACATCAAAATCGCAGCAGTCAACGCCTGCTTTAGACACTCTGCTGATTTTATACTCAAAGCCCTTCGCAGGAATACTCTGCAGAGCCTTATCAAGTGCCTCTTTGTCCGCGCCTAAATCCAAAAGTGCTGCTACCAGCATATCGCCGCTGATGCCGGCATTACATTCCAAATATAAGCTTTTCATAATCTTCCTCCTAATCTGGAGCCTGCATACTCGTAACAGGCTGCTGATAAAATTCGCTATAAGTACAAATTAATCCTGCTTTAAAGTTTCATTCATGCTGCCTGTACGATAGCCCTGCAAATCAAGTGCCACATAAGCAAAGCCTGCAGCCTTCAGTCCTTTGTAAATTGCGCTGCGCATCGGCTCCGCCACCGCCTGCTCCAGCTGCTCGGGCAGCAGCTCAACACGCGCCAAGCTGCCATGCACACGCACACGGAACTGCTTAAAGCCAAGCTCCCATAAAAGCTGCTCCGCCTTATCCACCGCCGCCAGCTTCTGCGCTGTGATACGTTCACCGTAAACAAAGCGCGAAGCAAGACAAGCAAAGGAAGGCTTATCCCAAGTCGGCAGCTGCAGCTTATGCGACAGCAGGCGGATTTCTGCCTTCGTCAGCTTTGCAGTGCGCAGCGGGCTCTGTACATTAAGCTCCGACAAAGCCCTCAGGCCTGGGCGGTAATCGCCAAGGTCGTCCATATTCGAGCCTTCGCAAAGCACAGCACTGTTTTCCTGTGCAATGCGCAAGAAATTACTGAACAGCGTTTTTTTGCAGATATAGCAACGGTCCGGCGGATTTTCGGCAAACCCAGGCACCTGCATCTCATCAAAAACAAAGTAAAGATGACGGATTCCCTGCTTCCGACAGAACTCCTCTGCCTCTGCTATATCACGCTGCGGCACAACGCCGGAACGCGCCGTCACCGCAAGCGCCTTATCGCCAAGAGTCAAATGCGCCGCCTGCAGCAAAAACGTCGAATCAACGCCACCGCTGAATGCAACCAGCACACTGCCCAAGCGCCGCAGCTCCTGCTGCAGCACAGCAAACTTGGCTTCCGCCTGCATTTCTAAATCTTTATCTTTTGGCATATTTTTTACCTCAAAAAAATTAAAGACAACCCTCAGTCATCGCCTACGGCGATGCCAGCTCCCTTGCAGGGAGCATATAAAAGTTTATATCTCCCCTGAAAGGGGAGGTGGATGCGAGCTTTGCGAGCAGACGGAAGGGTTGGATCTCACTTGCACGCCAGCCTGTTAATCTGCGTCGCAATAATCCCCGCGCCATATCCATTATCAATATTCACAACCGAAACACAGTTAGCGCAGGAATTAATCATCGTCAGCAACGCACTCAGCCCATGAAAGCTCGCACCGTATCCGACAGAAGTCGGCACCGCAATCACCGGATTACGCACAAGGCCGCCGATAACACTCGCCAGCGCACCCTCCATACCTGCAGCCGTCACTACACAATTTGCTTGCTGCAGCAAATCAACCTTATCCAAAAGACGGTGAATCCCGCTCACGCCAACATCGTAAAGCCTCTCCACATGCGTCCCGAAAAACTCCGCCGTCTGCGCCGCCTCCTCCGCCACCGGAATATCAGCAGTACCCGCAGTACAAACAACAACGCAGCCACAGCGCACCTTATCCGGGCGCTCCTGCTTCAGCGTCCGCGCCACCGGGTCATAAACAATATCAGGCAAACGTCGCCGCACCAGCTCATACTGCTCCGGCGTTGCCCGCGTGCCGAACACCTCGCCCTGCTCCGCCAAAAGACGCTTATAAATATCCGCCAAATACGCGTCAGGCTTACCGCTGCAGTAAACAACCTCCGCAAAGCCCGTACGCTGCTCACGCGAAGTATCAAGACGCGCATAATTTAAATTCTCGTACGCCTTACGATTAAAATAGCGCTCCGCCTCAGCCACCGACAGCTTGCCGCTGCGCACCTGTTCAAGTACACTCCTGGAGTCCACTTTATACCTCCTTTTATGACAAAGACTTAGTCCGCTGTTCGGCAGACTAAGTCTTGCATATATAAATATTAAATTTCGGTTTTATTATAGCGAAAACATACCCGCAATGCAAGTATTCTTCACATCAAGCCACACTTACACCAGGTTCTTCACAACCGCCAGCTCCATCTTGTCCGCAGGAATAACCTCGGAATGCAGTACAGGCAGGTTCTCCAGCGCCAGCATACGCGGCGGAATCTCCGCGCCGGTATCGGCATGCAGCTTCTGTAGCAGCTCAAAAGGATTGCTGCCCTGCGGCTGAGCATCATCAAGCGCTGCCAGCACGCTGTCGGCAAATTTATATGGACTTGCGGTAGACAGCACCACGGTATAGGTTTCATCACTGGTCAAGAAGCGATATTTTTCCATCGCACGCCAGGCAACGGCAGTATGCGTATCCATCAGATAATGATAATCATTGTAGATACGGCCGATAGCCTCCTTCGTTTCCAGCTCATCAACCCAGGCACCGAAGAACTGGCTCTGAATCTGCTTCAGATCCTCGCTGTCAATCTCGTAATGACCTTCGGTATTCAAACGCTTCATATAATCCGCTACGCGTGCAGCATCATGCTCCGTCACGCTGTAAAGCAGACGCTCCAGATTACTGGAAACAAGAATATCCATAGAAGGAGAAACAGTTTTAAAGAACT
>UMBT01056255.1_pt1 | contig 11233 bp, 9 predicted proteins | sample 1964001 | NCBI WGS metagenome assembly UMBT01 (sample SAMEA4835945, study PRJEB28245) | human gut metagenome | biome: gut microbiome; material: fecal sample | place: Denmark | collected 2008
GTTCAAAAAGCCCCTGGTCATAACCGACAAACAATGTGGCGAGTGGTGTTGCGATGAGCTGCGCGATGATAAATAAGGAAACAGCCCAGGTTCCAATCAGCCGGATACTCTTGTGGAAAAGATTCTTTAGTTCATCCTGATTGTTGGCACCGTAGTGATAGCTGACGATCGGGGCACTTCCAATTGCATAACCAAAGAAGATCGAAACAAAGATAAAATTGACATACATGATCGTTCCGTAAGCTGCAACGCCGTCTTCACCGGCAAATTTCATGAGCTGCATATTATAAAGAGCATTTACAACAGAGCTGGAAAGATTGGTCATAAGCTCGGACGAGCCATTGGTACAGGTTTTTAATAAGATTCTGCCATGAAAATGTGTTTTTCCAAGCTTTAATAAGCTGGAATTTTTCCGTCCAAAGTAGAATAACGGGAAAAGCCCTCCGATAAACTCTCCACATACAGTCGCAAACCCGGCACCGGGAAGTCCGAGGTGGAGTACAGCTACAAATAAAAAGTCGAGAACCATATTGGTCACACCGGCGATCACGATCACGCGAAGTCCCAGATGTGGCTTTTCGGCAGTTACAAAAAAGCTCTGAAATACATTCTGCAGCATAAAAGCAGGAAGCGAAATGCAAAGAATACGTCCATATAAAATGCAGTTGTCAAGAAGAGTACCGCTTGCACCGAATAAAATGGCAACCGGTTTTACAAGGAACATACTCAGGGTTGCGATAATGATTCCTCCGATAGCAGTGATATAGACGAGCATGGAAAAATACTCATTGGCATTTTCGATCTTTCCTTCGCCAAGCGTCTTTGCAACAATGGCACTACCACCGGTTCCGATCATGAAACCGAGAGCGCTGATGCCCATCAGAAAAGGCATGATCAGATTAACCGCTGCAAAAGCGCTTTTTCCAACAAAGTTGGAGACAAAAAGTCCGTCAATCACACTGTAAATGGATGTGAAGATCATCATTATAATAGAAGGAAACACAAATTGTAGAAGTTTTTTATAAGTAAAGTGTTCGGATAATTGAATTTTCATAGTTTATAGATCCTCCTCAAGGTTAGAAAGCCTAGAACGTAAGGTCTGATTATATTTGGCATTCAGGCGCAGAAGCTGTTCACATTCTTCGGGACTGAAAGAAGCTAAAGTATCATTTTCAATCTGGATGAGAGGAAGCAGCTTTTCCTGAATAAGCTTCTTGCCGGAAGCTGTAAGATGGATATGCATACTTCGTCCTTTTCCGGGTGAGAGGGTAAGATAACCGTCGGTCTGCAGTTTCCGGATGGATGAATTAATCGTCTGCTTTGGCAGGCAGGAGGCCTTGCAGATATCTCGCTGCAGACAGTTATCGCCTATTTCAAAAATTGTATAGAAGATGTCTAACGCACTGTCCGAAAGTTGAAGTTTTCGGGCAATCTCGTGATAGATGTCATTTGCTTCTTTATATATGTGATTGTATTCTTTTAAATATTTGCTGATAAGTACAGTAGAATCCGTGTTCATGGCTCACCTCATTTAAATAATTATGTAGATTTCGAAATCAGATGATAGTAAGTCCGAAATCGTACTCGGTATATTGTAGTCTGAATTCGGACTTATGTCAAGTGGATAATAAAAAGAAATAAGCTGTGCATAATGCATAAAATCTATAAATTTTTAAGGAATGATTAAGGCTGTGTATGTATAATATCAAAAAAGAAAAAAGGTATGTAATCATGTGATTTGTATACATTTACAATACAAGTATAGAGAAAATGAAAGTTGTATTGTTAGTTCATGAAAATTTTACACATAACGCACAAAAATCTAGTTTTCACTGAAAAAAAACGATCACTATAAGGACATAATGCACAAAATGAATAAAAACATTACATTTTTGATGGATAAAATACACGTTTAAAATACAACTTTGAACAAAAACTTTCTTGTATTTTCTTGAAAAGCACAGACTCAAATAATATAATCAAATCATCAAGAAAACGGAGATGGAGGAGAAGATATGAAAAAAGTTTTCAAAAAAGTAACAGCAGCTACAATGGCAGCTACAATGGTAGTCGGACTTGCTGCATGTGGTGGTAGTGGAAGTGGATCTTCTGACAAGAGTGCTTCAAAATCAGACAAGATCAAAATTGGTGTTTCTATTTGGTCTTCAACAGACGTACTTGGATCACAGTGTAAGAAGATCCTTGATGAAGCAGCAAAAGCTCTTGATGTCGAAGTACAGTATGTTGACCAGGGACATGTTTCTGAAAAAGTTACAGCATCTGTAGAACAGCTTGCAGCAGCAGGATGCCAGGGAATCATCATCTGTAACTCATCTGATACAGAAATGACATCTGCTATCAAGACATGTAATGACAACAAAGTTTATCTTGCACAGTTCTTCCGTGTAATCAGTGAAAAGAACAGCGCAGATATTTATCAGGTAGCTAAAGATTCTGATTACTACATCGGAGCTGTACATGAAGATGAACCGGCAAACGGTGAAGAACTTGTAAACATCCTTCTTGAAAAAGGAGATCGTAACATCGGTCTTATTGGCTGGGAGCAGGGAGATGCTACATGGCTTGGAAGATGGGAAGGTTACAAAGCAGGCGTTGAAAAATGGAATAAAGAAAACCCGAACGATAAGGCAACTCTTTCTGAACCACAGTATGCAGGTACAACTTCAGAAGGTGGATCAAAAGCAGCAGAAGCTTTAATGGCAGCAGATCCAGATCTTGATGCACTGATCCCAGCTGGTGGTGGTGGAGATCCACTTCAGGGAGCAATCGCAGCAGTTGAACGTGCAGGCAAGACAAGTGATATTGATATCGTTTCTACAGACTTCCTCCCAGACCTTGGAGAAAGACTTGAAAATGGATCTATGGCTGGTGAATCTGGCGGACATTACTGTGACCCACTGATTTCCTTCATGATGGTTTACAATGCAATCAAAGGAAACTACAAAGACTTCGGTGGCAAATTCGAAGATGTTCCATTCCCATATCTGTATGTATCATCACCAGATGACTACAAAGCATATGAGAAATATTTCGTAGACCAGCTTCCATACACAGATGAAGAACTGGTTGACATGTCTAAACTCAGCATGGAAGACTTAAAGGCAACAGCTGCTAAGTTATCTATTGAAGATGCAGCATCACGTGCAGGTAACTAGGATAGACAAATAGTAACGACTATTAACTCAGAAAGGGTGACGTCGCAAAGGCGATGCCACCTTTTCTAAATCAGAAATGACAATTATGAAGAGGTAGATAATATGGGCACTAGTAAAAAACTTTCAGGGAAAGTGATGGGATATCTGATCTTAATCGGTCTGGTCGTACTTTCCTGGCTGATCTTTAAAATCTTGACACCACATAACTTCGGTTCCTTTTCCAATATGCTCAATTACTTTCAGGCGAGCCTGATTGCTACCGTAGGTGCAGTTGGTTTTTATTTTGTAATGGTAATGGGAATGTTCGATTTCTCAATTGGTGCAAACATCATGCTTTCCGCAATCGTTGGATGTGTATTTGCAACCAGATTCAACATGGGCTATTTGGGACTTATTATTGGATGCGTTCTTACAGGCGCAATCGTTGGAATACTGAACGGTATCTTCTATGTAAAGCTTCGTATTCCATCAATGATCGTAACAACCGGTCTGGCTCTTATTTATGAGTCAATCGCAAACTATATTGCAGGCGGTGTTGAGCAGACGCTTCCGGCAAATATTCGTGCATTTGGTCAGATGCCATGGGATATTATTCTTGCATTAGTGGCTTGTGTAGTAGCTTACATATTCTTAAACTATACTAAAATCGGAACTTATACCTATGCAATCGGAAGTGATGAATTCGTTGCAAAGAATATGGGTATTAACGTAAATAAATATAAAGTACTTGCATTTATCTTAAGTGGTGCGTTCCTTGGGGTTATGGCAATCCTGACAATCAGCTATGGTTCATCTATGGTAGCTGTTACCGGAATGGCATCTATGAGCCGAAACTTCGTTCCGACCATGGGATGTTTCTTCGGCCTTGCATTTAAGAAATACGGAATGCCGCTTCCGGCAATCATCATCGGTGAGTTCGTAATCAACATCATTTTCTTCGGTTTCATTGCTCTCGGAGCACCGACTGCAATTCAGGATGTTATCACAGGACTTGCACTGCTTATTATCATTACTGTGACAACAAAGGCTACTAAGGGCGAAATCGTCAAGTAATGAAGGGAGGAAGACAGCAATGAGTGAAGTAAGATTACAGGTAAAAAATCTTTGTAAAAACTTCGGTATTACAAAAGCAGTTCAGAATGTATCCTTCAATGTAAATAAAGGAGAGGTTCATGCACTGATCGGAGAAAATGGTTCTGGTAAATCAACTCTGACCAACATGCTGACCGGTATCTACAGCATTGGAAGCGGACAGTTCATTCTGGACGGAAAAGAAATCCATCCGAAGAATCAGGTAGAAGCAAATAATGAAGGTGTATCTATCATCGTACAGGAACTTGGAACTCTGTCAGGGCTTACAGTTGCAGAGAATATTTTCCTTGGACATGAGGATCAGTTCGTACATTTTGGAATTAAAAATACAAATGCTATGAACAAGAAAGCAACAGAGCTTTTAAAGAAATATGGTTTTGACAGAATCAAAGCAGCTGATATGATCGATCATTACAATTTTGAAGACCGTAAGCTGGTTGAGATTGTAAAGGCTACATACTTTGATCCGAAGATTGTTGTTATTGATGAGACAACAACTGCTCTTTCACAGGAAGGACGTGAAGAGCTTTACAAACATATGGAAAGAATCAAAAAGAGTGGAAATACAGTTATTTTCATTTCTCATGACCTTCCGGAAATTCTTGACAAGTCTGATACAATTACAATTCTTCGAGATGGTGTTTACATCGATACCGTTAAGAGTAAAGATGTAACAGAAGATGATCTGAAGAAGCTGATGGTAGGACGTGAAGTAACAGGTGATTATTATCGTGCAGATTATGGTGAAAAAGTATCTGACGAAGTTGTATTATCAGTAAAGAATGTTACTGTTCCTGGATTGATCGAAGATGTAACATTTGATCTTCATAAAGGTGAAATCCTTGGATTCGGTGGACTTTCAGAATCTGGTATGCATGAAATCGGAAAAGCTATTTTCGGTGCATCTTATGACCGTACAGGTAGCGTAACACTGGCAGATGGAACACAGATTAATGATATTCCGACTGCGATCAAACACAGCATTGCGTACACATCAAAAGACCGTGATAATGAATCTGTTGTTCTGAATCAGAGTATCGGAGACAATATCTGCCTCCCATCACTGGATGAACTGGCAGGAAAGTCACATCTTTTAAGTGATAAGAAGCGTAAAGAATTTGCAGACAAATATGCAAAACAGATGTCTGTAAAGATGGTAGATGTAAACCAGTTTGTATCAAATCTTTCAGGTGGTAACAAACAGAAAGTCGTTCTTGCAAGATGGATCGGAAAAGATTCTGACATTGTTGTACTGGACAGCCCGACACGTGGTATTGATATCAAAGTTAAACAGGATATTTACCAGTTAATGAATCAGATGAGAAAGAATGGAAAATCCATTATCATGATTTCGGAAGAGCTGATGGAGCTGATCGGTATGTGCGACCGTATCGTAATTATGAAAGATGGAAAAATCAGTGGTCAGCTGGATAGAGATAAGAACCTTGATGAAAACGGTCTTATTTCTATGATGGTATAAGGAGGCAGCTATGGGAAGTCAAGTAAGTGCAAAAACAAATGATAAAGAGCAGCAGCTGAAAAAGGCATCTAAAATGGCCTTAATTCGTTCGCTCCTGCCAATCGTAGGATTGGTTGTTATTTTCCTGTTATTCAATGTCCTGACAGATTTCCGTATGATGGGAAATATGTCACTGGTACTTTCACAGGTATATGTAACTATGATTGCAGCTATGGGTGTTTTCTTCATTATGACAATGGGAGGTCTGGATTTCTCTCAGGGATCTATCCTCGGTATTTCATCCATCGTTGTATGTATTCTTTCACAGAAAAGCATTCCACTCGCAATTATCGGTGGCATTGCATCTGGTGCGGCAATTGGAGCTCTGAATGGTTACTTCTATGTATTCCGTAAGATTAAATCCTTCATTGTTACAATTTGTACCATGTTCTTATTCCGTGGATTTATCAAATACTTTACAACAAATGCACCTGTTGCGGGTTCTGCAAAACTGATCAACTATGACAGTACAGGACTTAAGATTGCATGTACGGTAGTTATTTTGATTATTGGATTCATTGCATTCCGTTATACAAAGTTCGGAACTTATCTGAAAGCAATCGGAGCCGGTGAAAAAGCAGCAATGTTCTCTGGTATCCGTACAGATAAGATGAAATTCCTCATCTATGTACTTGCAGGTGCAATTACAGGATTTGCGGCATTTATCAATGTAATCAAAGTCGGATCGGTTACATCTTCAGGTGGTAACCAGCTGGAAACACAGATTCTGATCGCGCTGGTATTAGGTGGTATGCCGATTTCCGGTGGCGCAAAGGTTCGTTTTGAAAATATTGTTGTTGGATCTTTACTGTACATCGTACTGAACAGTGGATTGACAATGATGGGATTCACAACACAGATGATGCAGCTCATTCAGGGTGTTGTATTCCTGATCTTCGTGGCAGTATTCGCAGACAGAGAATCTATCCAGGTAATCAAATAATAATTTACATATTGGGGAACTGACAGTTCTCGTTTACGAGAAGAATTTTCCGGATGTATACAGATCGGAAGTCAGGATTTGCAGTCCAAATAAGATTGCGAATCCTGATTTTTGGTCTATGTGGCAGAAATGGAGAGTTTATGCATAAGACAGAACAGGAAGGACTTAAATACCAAAAATTATATAATTGGGCACACACACTGATCACCAGTGGTGTGATTAAAAATATGGATAAATTTCCGTCAGAGACAAGCCTTCAGAAGAAGTTTGGATATTCCAGGCAGACGGTAAGGACTGCATTGCAGCAACTGGAGGAAGAAGGCCTGATTACCCGTGTGAGGGGAAGCGGAACCTATGTTTCTTATGACAGCAGTGGAGTAAATGGAGAAAGACCACAAATAGGTCTTCTTTTGAGCTATTATTCTGATTATCTGTTTCCGCGGGTATACGACGGGATTGAAGCTTCGCTGACAGAAAAAGGATATGGAATTGAGGTTGCGGTAACGAAGAACCGCCTGAATGATGAGGCGATTTATCTGGAAGGTCTGCTCAAAGGAAATGTCAGTGGTCTGATCATTGAAGGATCGAGATCGGCATTTCCAAATCCAAACATTCGTCTTTATAAAGAAATCAAAAGAAGAAATATTCCGACACTGTTTATCCACAATCATTATGAAAATATGCCATTTGACAGTGTAGAAATGTCGGATTCCAGATCAGCTTACGAGTTGACCAGGATTCTGATCGAGAACGGGCACCGAAGGATTGGCGGAATCTTCAAGTATGATGACAGGCAGGGGATTGAGCGGTACAAAGGATTTGTTCAGTGCCTGTCAGATTACGGCGTGAAATTTGATGATGACTGTATTCGTTGGTATTCGACGAAGGATATGGAGGAGAAACTGAGCAAAAAGGGACTGCTTAGGATGTACAGACGGACGAAGGACTGTACGGCGATGATGGTCTACAATGATGAGGTGGCGGATTATTACATGGAGTTCCTGGAAGAGAGAGGGTTGCATGTGCCGGAGGACATTTCGCTGGTATCTTTTGATGATGCAGAGCTTCAGGATTCGAGTACCAGTATCCAGCTGGTGACAGCGGTGCATCCAAAGTATCAGCTCGGACGTATCACAGCAAAACATCTTCTGCGGATGATGGAGGATCCGGAATGGCAGCAGAAAAATTATTCGTACCGATTTCCTGTAAAGATTAGAGATGGAAATTCAGTGCGGAAAATATAGAAAGAGTGAAAAGCAGGTGACGAAATCCGGAAGGACTGTCATCTGCATTTTCAATATAAAATTTTATCCATAATCGTGAAAAAAGTAAAAATTATTTCAGACAGTACTTGAGATTTGTCAAAAGAAAGGAAGAGAGATCATGATCTATGAACAGATCATTCGGATTGCGATCGGAGAAAAGGGAGAGCCATTATTAAAGGTGATTGATTCCTGTAACGAGGTGTGTCTGAAGGTAATCAGTACTGTTATGTATTTTACACCGATTGGTGTATTTTGTACCATTGTTCCGGTTGTAGAAGCAAATGGAACGAGTACGATCGTATCACTGGCAATACAGCTGATCATTCTGTATGTTGCATTTTATGGATTTGCATTTATTGTGTACGGCGGTGCAGTAAAATTTTTTGGAAAGACAAGTCCGTTTAAGTTTTTCCGCGCGATCATGCCGGCAGCACTGAATGCATTCGGAACCTGTTCAAGCTCGGCAACCATTCCGATCAGTAAGAGTTGTGTGGAGAATGAACTTGGTGTTTCCAACCAGATTTCCAGTATTGCAATTCCGCTTGGAGCAACGGTCAATATGGATGCCGTTTCAATCGTTATGTCATTCATGATCATGTTCTTTGCAAATGCATGTGGTGTCAATGTCAGTGTATCGATGATGATAATTATCCTTCTGGCAAATGTGCTTCTGTCAGTCGGTACACCGGGAATCCCGGGAGGTGCGATCGCATCCTTTGCGGCACTTGCTACGATGGCAGGACTTCCGGCAGGTGTTATGGGCGTTTATATCAGTATCAATACGCTTTGCGATATGGGAGCAACCTGTGTGAATGTTATTGGTGATATGGCAGGCTGTGTGGTATTGCAGGAGAAGATTGATCTGGAGTAGGACGAAAGAAAATAGACGAAAACATAGGCAGCTGGTCTGAAAAGATCAGCTGCCTTTTTACATATTATTCACCTAATAATTTGAATTTCATATACACCGGATCATGATCCGAGTAGCTATATCCGGTATTTACATTTTCATATTCTGTGTATTCAATATTATCGGAAGTAATAAATCCGTCCAGTGTTACCGTGTAGGTCACACCAGGTACATATTCCATATCTGCATTCCGTGCACTGTCCCAGAGAGCATCCTTTTCACTGTCAGAAAGATTGTCCAGGCAGAATGAAAAGTGTTCCGGAAGCTCTTCGCGTGGGAATGGATAAGCCCAGGACTCACAATTTTCTACATCTTTTTCGGATGCCTTAAGGTCATGGTTGAAATCACCACCGCAAAGTACATAATTACCGGCTTCGTATTCCTTTTCCATATCTGCACTCAGCATACGGATCTGTGCTTCGCGAATCGCATCACTGTTGCCGTAAGCAGACATGTGCAGCAGGAAGATAGCCAGTTCCTTCCCGTTATCTACAGGGACTCTGGAAATGCTGTAACAGCGGTCAAGGTCAAAGAACTTGCTGAAGCTTGTCGATATCGGAAAGCTTCTTCTCAGAGAATCCGTAATCGGATATTTGGAGAAAAGAGCAAGTCCGGAACGGCTGCGACCATGCGGCTGTGTGAATGGATAAAAAAGGAATGCGGAATCGTAATTCTGTGCAAATACCGTATTGTAACTTGGAATCGTATCCTTTAAAATTGAATATTCATCTACATGGTAGCTTCGTGTAGAGTTCAGATCAACTTCCTGGATCAGTGCGAAATCCGGATCTTTGGAAGCAACCAGTTCTCCGGCACCCTGAATATCAGATTCGACACTCTCCTTACTTTTTGCCCAGGAAGATTTTCCGCCGTCCATAAAGAAGCTGAAGTCCGGCGTGTAGGCTCCGAAACCAACATTGTAGGTCAGAGCGGAATATTCTTTCTCAGTTGTCAGTGTGTCAGCTGCGACTGTTCCATCGGAAGTTTTCTCGATCTTCAAAGCCTGATTATCCGGAATGCGGTGATAGCTTGCAAAGAGATAGATCAGATATGCAATCAGCGCAACCAGAATGATAAGCAGGAAGATTCCGAGAACTTTTAATATCTTTTTTATGTTCTTTTTCATAATATCCCCTTTTTGTTTGTTAAATTTCAGATAAATCTATGTAAAATATAAGTTTACTATAGCATGTTTAAAAGATTATTTCTATAGAATTGAGAAAAGAAAACAGGTATAGTAAACTATAAAATAAAGCGAAAAATCTCATTGAAGTTCTTATTGCATCTCGTTATAATAGGAAATGGAGAAATGAAATCACAATAATATTGGGGAAATAATATGTGATTAGATCCGAGTATTTATTTAATGTTTGGGAGGTTTACCATGAACGAAAAGAATTACAGCAAAGTACCAGTATTTGAGAACGGACTTGCACAGCCGGTCTTTCCACTTACAGATGGAAAGACAGGAGAAAAGTATGATCCGGCAACATCCAGTATCGTAAGATATTGTGTTTATGTGGAAACGGATTACGATGTGGACGGAGATGGAAAAAGAGATCTTGTGAAAGCTGTTGTCCAGGTACCAAGAAGTGCAGTAGAGGGGAATTATAAGGCTGCAACTTTATATGAGGCACGTCCATATGCGGCGGGAGTCCAGGAAGATGGATATCCGCATATGAAAGAAGTGGCAGAAAAAGAATATCATCCGGTTAATTTTGCAGATCTTGACAAAAAAGTGGATGCGCATGTTCCGCAGGGATGTATCAGTGCAATGGATCTTTCTTTAAAAGCAGATCCGGCAGACTGGTATTATCCGGATAAAGGAAATAATAACAGTATGGTTTTTGAAAATATCGACACCTTTGATTATTATCTTGTACGTGGATTTGCAGTTGTTTTAAGTGCGGGATTTGGTTCAAAAGGATCTGACGGATTCAATTATGTTGGTTCAGACTATGAAAGAGACGCTTTCAAAGCAATTGTAGAATGGCTGCATGGAGACCGTATCGGATATGCAGACCGTGAAGGAACGGTTGAGACAAAGGCAGACTGGTCCAACGGAAAGGTTGCCATGACAGGAAGATCTTACGCCGGAACCATGCCGTTTGCAGTGGCAACAACAGGAGTAGAAGGACTGGAGACAATCGTACCGATCGCAGGAATCGCGGACTGGTACAGCCAGCAGAACATGCAGGGCGCACAGCGGTACTGGCCGAAAGAAATGCTGAACAGCTTCCTTGCCTATTTTTGTTCCAGCCGTTACAATGATGAGACATTAACCGAGAAGCAGCGGGAGGATATGGCAGCATTCCATCATGAGATGAG
>UMBT01024013.1_pt1 | contig 10990 bp, 8 predicted proteins | sample 1964001 | NCBI WGS metagenome assembly UMBT01 (sample SAMEA4835945, study PRJEB28245) | human gut metagenome | biome: gut microbiome; material: fecal sample | place: Denmark | collected 2008
CCCGGAAGGGAATCCTTGCAAAAGCGATGATGCGATGTTTTTGCCTATCGGCAAAAGCGATGTGCGCTAACGCGGCGATGTGTGTCTCCGACACGTTGTGATATTGCTACATTGCAATATCACACTGCGACAAATCCTTATTTTGTGAGAAATAGGGCAATAACAAGGATACCCTTCCGCACGGCGCACACTGTGCTTTTGAAATCACATTATTGCAAGCAATAATGTTCACTCTTTTGCTTGTGTGCGCCTTTTTCCACGCAAGTACAAAAGTATCTTGCGTGGGTTTTATAATATGGTTCCCTTCCGGGGGATTCTCACGTCGTTGCTATGCAACTCCTCAGAATGACAGAAAGTGTTTAGTACGCAATGATATAAGTTATAGTGAGTTGTATGTGAAAAATAATATATTGACACTGTACGCGCGAAGTAGTATAATTATATAAGTATGAAAAGGCGTGTTTTCAAAAATAAAAAAGGCTTTACGCTCGTGGAACTTATCGTGACCATTGCCATTATGGCGATTCTTGCCGCGGCGGTTACGCCTGCCGTTTACGTCACGACAAAACGCCGTCAGAAGAGCGCTGCCGAAACCGACACGCAGACCATGTACAGGAACGCGATCGCGGCGGTTACGTACCTTTCGGGGCAGTATATTTATCCCAACAAGCCGGATCCGCGCAAAGAAGACGTGGACAACGGCGTGCACGGGTGGTACGTCACGTATTCCGCAATGGTGTGCAAGCGCATTTATCAGACCGTAATCGGGCTGGACATCCCCGTCAAATATTACAATCCCGATGCGTCGGGGACGGAAAAGGTCCTTGTGCCCGACGGCTGCAACGCGGTGGAGCGCAGTTCCTTTGTCAACGCGGACAACAAAAATCCTTATATCGTCATTCAGGTTGTGGGCGTTACGAATAACGACGAAATCGAATATTACCTCATCGTCAGCTACCACAACGACAAGAATAAGTTTGAGGCTTGGGACGGCGGCGCGACGGTGCCAACGGCTACGCTTGAATACGTCACGAAAGATCCGACGACAAATCCGCAACTTAACCGCGCATATCAGACCAACAAGGGCACTCCCATCCGCTATACGTTCAAAATAAGAACAAAGTAAGGCTATTATGAAATATATCTTGCAGTTTTTTTACCTGGTTTTACAGTTCACCTGGGGCGCGATTCAGAACGTCCTGGGGTTTTTGCTTTTCCTGAAAAATATCAGGTGCGAGCACGCCTATTACCACGGCGCAATCCTGACCTTCCACGAGGGCGATTGGGGCGGCGTGTCGTTGGGCGCGTTTATCTTCATCAACGGCAAGCGCGGCGATGAGTACAAAAAAACCGTGTCCGTGCATGAGTACGGCCATACCATTCAGTCGCTGATTCTGGGGCCGCTGTATCTGTTTGTCGTCGGGATTCCGTCGTTCGTATGGTGCAACAACAAGAAGTGCATTGCTTATAGACAGGAACAAAATAAATCCTATTACGATCTGTATTGCGAAAGCTGGGCGAACAGGCTCGGCGAGGCGGTCACGCACGAGGAGGCACCGCACAAGTGAAAGAAAAGTTCAACGGGGTGCTTTTGCATATAGGAAGTCTGCCGTCTGAATACGGCGTCGGCGCGCTGTCCGGGGGCGCGTTTTCTTTTGTCGATTTTTTGGCGGACGCTAAGGTCGATTTCTGGCAAACGCTGCCGTTATCGCCAACGTCTTTCGGCGACAGCCCGTATCAATCGCCGTCGGCATTTGCGGGGAATCCGTACTTTATTGATATAAATACGCTTGTTAAACGCGGGCTTTTGACGGAAAACGAAGCAAAACGCGCCAAAACAAAATCACTTGACTACGCCGAAATTTTTAACTCGCGATACGACGTGCTGCGCTGCGCGTTCAAAAGATTTCAAAAAAATTCCGATTATTCAAAGTTTCTTGAAAATAACGAATATTGGCTGGACGACTTCGCGCTGTTTATGGCGCTCAAAGTCAAAAACGGGTTTTCGTCGTTCGATACGTGGGGAAAGGACGAAAGACGGCGCGATACGCTGTCCGACGAAAAAATCGCCGCGCTTCAGGACGAGTGCGATTTCTGGCGGTTTTTACAGTTCGAGTTCTTTCGCGAATTAACCGCGCTTAAAGACTACGCAAAATCCAAAAACGTCGCGCTTATCGGCGATATCCCCATCTACGTTGCGTACGACAGTGCGGACGTCTGGGCGCACCCCGAAATATTCAGGCTTGACAAAAATATGCGCCCGAAAGAGGTCGCCGGCGTGCCGCCCGATTACTTCTCCGCCGACGGGCAACTGTGGGGCAATCCGCTGTACGACTGGAAAAAACAACAGTCGGACGGCTTTTTGTGGTGGCATCACCGCTTGCTGCATCAGCTGCAATTTTTCGACAAAATCCGCATCGACCACTTCCGCGCGTTTGAAAGCTACTACGCCGTGCCGTATGGTGCAACGACCGCAAAAATCGGCAGGTGGGTGAAGGGCGTCGGCACGAAAATCTTCGACGGGCTTGACCTCGACGACAGAATCATCGCCGAGGACCTCGGAATTATCACCGATAAGGTGCGCCGCCTTGTGAAACGTACCGGCTTCCCCGGAATGAAAGTCTTTCAGTTCGCTTTCGACGGCAAGAGCGATAACGAGCATCTGCCGGAAAACATATGGTATAACACCGTCTATTACACCGGCACGCACGACAACGATACGCTGAAAGGTTGGTACGACGCGCTAGATGACGGCACAAAAGAGTACGTCAAAAAAACCCTCGGCGCAACCGACGAGAACGTCTTTGATAAAACTTTCAAAAGGGTAATGCGCTCCCGCGCGAAATTCGTCATCGTGCCTATGCAGGACTATCTGTTGCAGGGCTCGGAGGCGAGAATGAATACCCCGGGGACGAACGACGGGAATTGGAAATACGTCCTGCCGAAAAATTACGCAAAGGTGAAAAACCGCATAAAAAAGTACGTTAAAAACAGATGCAGGGACAGCCGAGCCAAGAATAAATAACGACAAAAGAAATAGTCCGCTATGCCTTAAAAGCAGCGGGCTATTTTAGTTATATCGTTTGCGTTGCAAACGGTTATATTTTTTGCCGACGGCAAAAAGATATATTTTGACTTCGTCAAAGTTATATTTCGGCTTACAGCCGAAGTTAAGGTATTTTATCCATAGCTTGCCCACGGCGCACAACTGCGCTTTTGAAATCACATTATTGCAAGCAATAATGCTCACTCTTTTGCTTGTGTGCGCCTTTTTCTCCGCGTCGTATGCTTCATTCTTGACCAGACAATCGTCGCAAGCGACAAATGTCTGTCTTACGCTCGCATACTCCTTTTCCCAACGGGTACATAGTATCCCGTTGGGGCCCATTATAAAGTATCTTGCGTGGGTTTTATGACAAGGTTCCCTTCCGGGGGATTGCCACGTCGCTACGCTCCTCGCAATGACAAATTATTATCCATAACTTGCCCGCAGGGCAAATATCACTGCAAAGCAATATCACTGTCGAAGACAATATCACTTGCCGAAAGGCAAATATAACTCGGATAAAGCGATAACATTTATCGCTTTATCGTTAAAAACCTGTGCCTTTTTCGGTGATGATATTTTCACCGCTTAGGTAAATTTTGTAATATACCTCACGATATTCTTGCGACTTTCCCTTGTAATAAAGATAAATCGCATTTTGCCCCGTTTTAAAATCGGCGGAAAAAGTCCCTTTTTTTTCGGGAACGCCGTACGAATCAGCCCATTTTAAGGACGAAAACCTGTTTTTCAGGGTATTGTAAGCGGCTTCCGAGTACGCATCCGTCCATATTTCGTCGAAACTGCCATACAACAAAAGATCTGTCACGTCGATTTCGATCCCCGTAAGTTCGGTGAAGAACGCAGGGCGTTCAACGACTTCCTGCGCCCACGAAACGATTTGTGCAGAAATTTGCTTCCCGTTGTATATGTAGTTGACTTCGTCGGTTTTCTTGTTGAGTATGCCCACGGTTGCGCCCGAAACGACGCCGGCAAGCACCGCCATAATCGCAATTACGACGATAAGCTCCACAAGAGTGAAACCTTTTTTATCGTATTTCATAATTATATTATACAAAACCGCCGACGTTTTGTCAAAACCGACGTATTATCAGGGCGAAACGGAAAATACGATTTTGGAAAACCGCCGTTTTCGTTTTGTCGAGTTCAAATTTTTTGAAGGTTTTTTTGAAAATCAATTTTTTTACAAGTCGTAATAATTGACAGTGATGAATGTTAAAATGACAGTATGTTTTGTACGGAATAACATATCAGGACTTGTCGTTGCGTTTGTCGCAAAGTATGAGCGATATATCGTCGCGCACGATGCAAAGGAATTTCAAAAGACATTCCGTCTCGGACACGGTAAGGTCGCGCGTCAGTATCGTCGCAACGGACAGGGCAAGATTTGTGAGTTCAATGACGTTGAGCCGCGAAAGTTCCATAAGGCAGTTTATGTTTTCGTTTGGAAATTAGTGCGAAACGGCGAAAACGGGACGTGCAAAATGGCACGTCATAATGTAAAATAACTTGACATTCTGTTGTAATATCTTGTATATTATATTTATAGCAATAACTTTTGGGCGCATTATGCCCAAAATTGCACATACTATGGCTATACCGCCGGGTTTTCCGGCGTATCGGAGGAGAGATATGAGAGCAAAAAAATCAAGCAAAAACTTACTTCGTATCAGCGGACTTGCATTAGTGTTTATGCTTGCAGTCGCACTGCTTGTCAGCGCAATTTCTTTTACGCGCGTGGGTGCGATTGATAACAAAACGGCTTTTGCGGCAGGTACGTACACGCCCGGCACGCAGGAGCTTGCCATCGGTTCGCCAAGTTGGAATTGGAACGTGCCGCTTAAAGCGGATGCGGACGGTAATATTGCCGTTTACACTTATAGACCAAATACATACAAAAACTATTTTTCTTATGTCGGGGGAATATATAGCACTAGTGTTGAAAGTTCAGACACCAGTGCTAATACATCACATGTAATATTAACCGGAAGTGTAAGAGAAAGGCTGTATGCTTATTATAAACTGCCCGATGAACTTGTTTCACTTGGCGCGACGATTGAAATCAGTGCAAACCTTGACAGCGCATATAAATTTACTAGTCTAAAAGAAACAGCTACATTTATTTCCGTAGCGGATAGTGTTAAAAAAATCGAAGAAAACGAAGATACAGACAAATTAACTGCCGAACAAATCGTTGACGCAACGTATAACTTGGGCACGTCCTGGAAAGTCACGGCGGGCAGACAATATATCCTTGTATATGCAGGCGGACAAGTAAAAGGCACTACCACTTCGAAAATCGAAATCAGCGGGCTTGAAATCACGATTAAGGTCAAGTCTGTCGATAACCCGAGCTTTTTCACACCCGTTACCGCAGCGTGGGACGGAACAACCAAACCGGACATTGCGGTTTTGGATACCATTGCAAACATATCGAATCTTTATACCACCAACAACAATATTGTCGGCAACCTTGACTGGGCATTGAACGGCGAAGACGTTCTTGATCCTACGTTCAACAAGTTGACGTCAATCCGCACCGACGGAACGCAAACAAAGCGGTTCTCCTTCCTGCTTTTTGACAAATTCTTCGGGCTTAAAGAGGCGGATATCAAAGGTTTTGACATTCTTCAAGCATATAGCGGCGAAGGCGCAATAACGGACGGCTCCGCAAAAACATACAGAAGAAGCGATTATACATTAGAACAGCTGAAAACGTTGCGTTATCCGACGGGCTTGGAAAGCATAACGGTTGAGCCGTTTGCGTTTGACAATAACGACCCCGCGACGGGTTCTTTCCGCGGGCTTTACGTCACGGTCATTTACGACGGAAAAGACAACGGGCTTTTGCCTATCGAAACCGACACGATATATCGTGTAAATTATAAAAACTCAATCAATCTTTCGGGTAAGACGTTGAGCGTCGACTGCGACGGTATCGACTACACCAAGCCCACGGCATTGAACGAAGTTGCTCTCCTTACCGAAAGCGTTTTTAACGAAAACGATGGCGTCACGTATTTTTATACCGACACAATAAAATTCAAACCTGTTCTTGAAGACACCGACACTCGCGGTGACGTCAAGTATTTCTATACCCTTTACAAAATAGTTGACGGCAACTATGTCGAAATCGAAGGGCAAGTAGGCATTGCAATCAACAACCCCGGTTCCGACATCTTCACCCTTTCGGGACTTGAAAAGGGCGAATACGCAATCAAGTTCAAAGCGATCGATACGGTTGGACAATTCTACGAAGGCGCGAGTGCGGAGCAAATCGCACTTTTTAATAGCATACAACAAGGCTGGGCAAACCACGCCGTTTACAGCGATTATCACAAGTTCACAATCGACGACAACAAGAACCCGCCCGAAAAATGGGAAACCGCAATTTACATTGAAAACGGCGGCGCGTATAACGGCGAATGGACGAATCAGAACGTCGTTATCGAGTTCAATACGCTCTCTTCCATTATGGAGATAACCTATCAAATCAGTTATCGCACCCTTAAAAACGGTGTTTTCGTAGGTACACAAACCGAATGGGTGAGCATCAACGACAAAATCGTCAATAACAAATATATCATAGGCTATGACGAAACTTCGCCCGAAGGATACGAACGCATCTATTATTTCCAAGCGATTTATAATTCGTCAAATATCACGTACACCGTTGACGTTCCCGTGAAATACGACAACTATAACGGATACAAGCCCGAAATTGCAAGGCTTCTTGACTTCTCGACAGACGCGTATGCCGACTTACTGCCCCTTCTTGTGAACCTTAACTACAAACAAGTCGGGAAAGACGGCTACGTCAGCGAATTTTTGGGCAGCCCGATGACTCTTTATTACGCAATCACCCGTGACGGCGTCGTGGGCGAGGCAAAGGAACTTTCGCTTGATACAAACGACGTTTATATGGATTTGTTCGAGGGCAGAAACGTTTCAGGCCTCACGCAAATTCAGGTCAGATTCTGGCTTGTCGACGAAGCGGGCAATACAAACGAGGAAACCATCTACAACGTCAACCTTGACAGGGCAAAGATCAACGTCAACTTCAACATCGATACGAACGCCCGAAGATACTTCAACAATACGACCGACGTAAGTACGTCGCTTGTTTCGTACACGTTGTCGAACAAGTTTACAGGCACTATCCCGTCGGGGAAAATCGGCATTACTTTCGACGCGGCGTACGACGGCGTTAATGCAGGAAAAAGACACGTGATTGTCAGCAACGTCCGGGCTTCCTACGTCGAAGGCTCGGCTTATACGGCTGCGCTCATCGACGAATATGAAAAGGTTTTCTTTGACGTAAACGGCAACGTCATCACCCTCGTGGACGGCAGGTTTGTCGTCGGCACGCACGAAATAAGAAAAGCCCGCCTTACGATCGACGAGAATTACGAACATGCGAAGTTTGTTTATAACGGCACCATCAACTACGTAATGACCGACTACGTTTCGGGCGACGGCTCTTTATTGGTGCTCGATAAGGTTTTGGGCGACAAAGCGGACGAATGGAAAAATATCCAATGGAAAGGCACGTTCCAGCTTGACAGCATTGCCGTCAACCCCGGGCTTCGCGCGTCGCTTATAAATATCGAAATCGCGGGCGAACTGAACAACAATTACCAGATCACAAACGCGGGCGGCTCCGCAAGCGCACCCAAAGCGTATATCGATATCCTACCAGCCAAACTCGGTAAAATCACGCTTATCGCCTCAAAGATTTATAACGGCGAAAATACGATTCTGACGAACTCGGACAACTGCACGTTTAGTATCGAGGGACTGCAAGGCACGGACAACATCACGCTCGAATACGGCACGATTATCCTGCCCGGCAAGGACGTCGGCACATATACCTTTAACGTCAACGATTTCAAACTCGTCGGCGAAAGAAAAAAATTCTATGACCTGACAGACGTTACCGTTGAAGCGACGATTACCGTAACGCCCAAACCCATCACGGTTACGGTGAATAACGTCGATAAACCTTTCGACAACAAAACGTCGTTCCAGATCAGCAGCTATACGTTTGGCGGTGTTGTATCGGGCGACGACGTGAAACTGCACACAAGCACGGGCAATACGACAAATATCAACGTCGGCACTTATCCCGATTGCAAAGTCACGCTGGGTATTACCGGCAATGACAGCAAAAACTACGTCCTGAACGTTACCGAGGCGGTCGTTACGGTCACCATTTCTCCGCGCGAAATCGGCGGCGCGAAAATCACCGGTATTTACGCTGTCGATACGAACGGCAACTATTACTACATCGATGAAATCGGCGCAGGCGAGGTTGTGATTTATCAGAAAGACGGCGCAGGTTATATCGCGTACAGCAAGGACGAAAACGGCAAGGCAAAGACCGAAAACGTTGACGTTTTACCCGCAAGCGCAACCGTCTGGGTGCTCGATACGTTCGTAAAAGGCGGCGTTTGCATCATCAACGGTCACCGCTTCGAGCTGTCGCAAGACATCGTTTACGCAATCGAATACTATGAGGATACCGAACTCAAAAACAAACTTGACATCGGTGAAATCGACTTCACGCAGCGTCAGTATCAGCCCGTCGTCGTCGATCAGAACGGCAACAATTTCGTTATCAACGTCGACATTAATACCGGCGTTTACGACACCACTTCGGGCGCGTATAAATATACGTTGAAAATCGAAAGCTTCGGCGAGAAAAGCAACTTCCAGAAAATAACGGGCTTCAACGACACGGAAACCAAAGTCGTGTCCGTGCTTGATTTCTCGGACGTCAAGTTTGAAAATAAAATGTTCAACGACAAAGGCAACGTCGATAAGTTCAGCGCCCCGTACAACGCGTTGGCATACACGCTTAACGTCATAAGCCCGTCACAGTTGGATATTGAACTCGCGGAATACTTCAAGAAGGGCGCAGACGGCGTATGGCAACCCGTTTCCGCGGCAATCGACGCTGGTATTTACTACGGTAAGTTCACGGTATCGCGCTCGAATAACGAATACATTATTGAACAAACTTTCACGATTGAAAGAATCGGCACCGAAATTAAGATTAAAGACGCGTCCGTTACGTACGACGCAAAATACGGCGAAGACTTCGCTGAAAAAGTGCAAAAGGTCGACGACGCGTTCAATTACTACAAGACGACTTACGGCATGGTCATCGGCGCAAACGACATCGTTTACGAATATTCCTTTGACGAAGATTTCAAGACGATTCTCGGCAGTGCTCCCGTCCGTCAGGGTGGCGGCGTATGCTACGTCCGCGTGAGATATAAGGGCAACGAAAACTTCATCGGCTCGGTCTCGCTCGCCCGCAAAATCAACGTTAACGGCGCGAAATTCAACCTTGTCGATATCACTGCAAACGTAGGCGAATCGTTCAATCTGCCCACGGTTGAAAATCTTATCGACAAAGACTCCGTCGGCGGCAACTACAAAGAAATCGCAAAAGACTTTGTCATCGTTTATCGTGTCAGCGACGCCAGTTACAAGGTCGTGAATAACGCTGCGGGACTTGTGGGCGAAGGCAGATATCCTTACAGAGTCGTTCATAAAGGACTTATCAAGGGCGGCGCCTGGACGGTCGACAGCAGTGCGGAATCCGAAAGATATACCCGTGCCGTGTCGGCGGACGGCATAATCGAAGCGACGATTTCCATCACCGAAAACGAACTTAACTCGGTATGGGGCGGCGACGTCAACGTTCCCGACGATAAAGTGCTGGAAGATAACGGCATCGGCACGATCTCGGGCAGCTGGACGCAGGCTGACAGCGGATACACCGTTTACTTCTGCATACTCGACAGAAACAACGCCGCAAGCCGCGATAACTTCACCAACGGTTTAAGACAAAATAAGGAAATCTTTGGCAAAGAGTACGTCGCTGGCAAGGTCTACTTCCTGTCGCTCAGCGAATATAAGAACAAAAGCGTCCTTATGAACGCCGACAAACAGCCCAGACTTATGAGCCCCGCAACCGTAACGATGAACGTCAGCGCAAACGGTGCGAAACTCATCAGATACAACAACGGCGAATGGACGGAAGTAAACTACGTCGATAACGGCGACGGTACCGTAACGTTTGAAACCGATAAGCTCGGCTACTTCATCTTTGCAGAAGACTACGTCGCGCCCAAAGCGAAAACAAACACGCTGGCAATCGGCATCGGCGCAGGCGTGGGCGGCGCGGCAGTGCTTATGGCAATCATCGTGGTTACGTTGGTCGTCATTAAGAGAAAACGCGCATAATCGTTAAACAAACGCACGCGACGGCGTGCCGTTTCCAAAATATAAAAATAAAATATTTTATAAGGAGAAGAAAAATGAACAAATATGCAGGTACAAAAACCGAAAAGAACCTCGAAACGGCTTTTTCGGGCGAATCACAGGCAAGAAACAAGTATACTTACTTTGCGTCGGTTGCGAAAAAAGAGGGCTATGAACAAATCGCGTCCCTGTTTCTGAAAACCGCCGACAACGAAAAAGAACACGCCAAACTTTGGTTCAAGGAACTTAACGGCATCGGAAACACAACGGAAAACCTTGTTGCTGCGGCGGCGGGCGAAAACTACGAATGGACGGATATGTATGCGGGCTTTGCAAAAACAGCCGAAGAAGAAGGCTTCCACGAACTTGCGGCGAAATTCAGACTTGTCGCGGCGATCGAGAAACACCACGAAGAAAGATATCGCGCGCTGTTGAAAAATATCGAAACGGCGGAAGTTTTCAAAAAATCCACGGTGAAAGTGTGGGAATGCAGAAACTGCGGCCATATCGTCGTCGGAGAGTGCGCGCCCGAGGTTTGCCCGACGTGCAATCATCCCCAAAGTTATTTTGAAATATCCGCGGACAACTATTGATTGTCGCAAAACACGCGGGAAACCATTTTCAAAGCGTCGGGACACCCCGACGCTTTTTAAT
>UMBT01047362.1_pt1 | contig 10739 bp, 8 predicted proteins | sample 1964001 | NCBI WGS metagenome assembly UMBT01 (sample SAMEA4835945, study PRJEB28245) | human gut metagenome | biome: gut microbiome; material: fecal sample | place: Denmark | collected 2008
ATCGATTTGAGAACGCCCTGCTTGATCATCAGGTCGGATTTCTGCTCTACATTCGGCAGCTCCGGGTATTCCTCTGCTACGATGCCCGGAATGGTGAACTCGGAAGCGCCGCCACTGATGGTTGCCAGATTCTTTTCATCCGAAAGGATGGAGACGGTCTCGGCCGGAATGCGGCGGATAATGTCCAACAGCAGCTTGGCGGAAAGAACCAGCTCGCCGGGCTGCTCGGTCTTGGATTCGATGGTGGTGGCAATGCCCAGTTCCAAATCGTAGCCGGTCAGAACCAGCTGGCCTTCCTGGGCCTTCAGGAGGATGCCCTCCAGCGCAGGAATGGGGGATTTCGAACAGACAGCGCGGGATACATTGGAAACTGCCTCAACCAGCAGGTCCTTTTGGCAGATAATTTTCATGATGGTTGTCCTCCTGTCAAGTCAATCGTCGCTCTGCACGCGCGTTTGGAGGCAGAACGATTTGCAAATTTGATTATAACATACCAGAGAAAAAAGAAAAAGCCCCTTTTGTAAGGGCTTTTCTTGAGGCTCCGTCCGCCTGCTGCGTACAGAGGGCAGATGAGAGCAGAAAAAATGTTCCGGGATGGTTTCTTTTGCTTTTCGGGGTTCCTGCATTTCTTTCGGTGGCTCCGATTCATTCTGTGAAGGAGTCCTAGAGTTTTCATTCTTTCACAAGGAGGGTTTTTCTTTTTTCAAAAAAGGAAGGATAGAATAGGAGTAAGAGATTAAGAAAGAATAGTAGTAGTAGTAGGGGCTGTGGATTTGTGGAAATTGCAGGAAAACCTGCATAACTAAGCGGAAAATCCGCGGATGGGGAATCGGGAAAAGCAGTTTTGAAATTTGTGAAATAGTGGAAAGAATCAAATGAAGCGTGAAAAACTGTGGAAAAAGCAGTGGAAAATGTTTAAAGTTCGTGAGTAAGTCGGGAAAAGACTTGGGCTGGACAGGGATGGTGAAAAAGCAGTGTGAAGTTTGTAGATTGTTTAATGTGAAAAACAGAGGAAAAGGAGCCCGGTTGCAGAAGATGGAAACGGGGATGAGAGTTGTTTTCCACAAGGGAAAATTGGGAAATCGGATGTGGACGGGGAAAATGGGAAATGATGGATTTTATGCAACTCTTTGGTCATCACATTCCTGAAACGAGGGCGAGGGGACTGAGCCCGATTCCGCGGGCACATAAAGTTTTTTTCTTTGCAGTCCCCATTTCGCGTATCGTGTCCAGATTCAATCTGGCTGGAATCTACGAAATCTCCGCAAACGAGGGCGAGGGGACTGAGCCCGATTCCGCGGGCACATAGAGTTTTTTTCTTTGCAGTCCCCATTTCGCGAACCGTGTCCAGATTCAATCTGGGGGTTAGGAGTCGCGGATGTTTTTGATGATGTCTTCGACGGTTTCTTTGTATTTGGTGTCCTGCTTCATGTTTTTGACTACCTGACCGGTCGCGTATACTACGGTAGAGTGGTCGCGGCCGCCAAATTCACTGCCAATCGCAGCCATGGACATTTGGGTGATCTCGCGGATGACGTACATGGCAATCTGTCGGGCATTGGAAATCTGAGAGGAACGCTTGGAGGAACGGATGTCCTCGGCGCTGACACCAAAGGTCCTGCCAACCTCGGAAATGATGCGCTCAACGGTGACGGGAATCGGCTGGTTGTCGGTCAAAATCTCCCGGATGGCGCTTTGTGCAAGAAGGATGGAAGGCGGGGTCTGCGCCAGCTTGTTGTAGGCGTTGAGCTTCTTCACAACTCCTTCGAGCTGACGGATGTTGTTCTTGACATGGTTTGCAATGTATTCCTCTACGCTGCTGGGAATCTCCAGATTGAGCAGCTCGGCTTTGCGCTTGATGATGGCAATTCTGGTCTCGAAATCCGGCGGCTGGATGTCTGCGATCAGACCCCATTCAAACCGGGTGCGAAGACGCTCTTCGAGCGTCTTGATCTCCTTCGGAGGACGGTCGGAGGTCAGGACAATCTGTTTGCCTGCCTGATACAGGGAGTTGAAGGTGTGGAAAAATTCCTCCTGAGTGCTCTCTTTGCCGCCGATAAACTGGATGTCATCGACCAGCAGAACGTCCGCCTGACGGTATTTGTCGTGGAATTCTTTGGTGGATTCCGCACCGATGGCCGCAATCAGCTCGTTGGTGAACTCTTCGCCCTTGACATAGATGACGTTGGTGTTCGGGCGGCTCTCCTTGATCTCGCTGGAGATGGCATAGAGAAGATGGGTCTTGCCCAGACCGGAGCCTCCATAGATAAACAGAGGATTGTAGGCGTTGGCAGGGTTTTGGGCAACGGCACGGCAGGCAGCCTGCGCAAATTTGTTGGAGCTGCCGACAATGAAGGTGGCAAAGGTATACTCGTACTCTCCGCCTTGGCTGTTCATGTCGATCTCTTCCTGACTATAGGCGGGCAGCACCGGAGATGGCGCAGAGGTCTGCACCGAAGCGGGAGAAAATTCCTTTTTCTCGGATTTATCCGGGGTGTCGCAGAGAATCTCCACCTTGACGGGGAAGCCGACAACCTGTTCAAAAGCCTTGGTGAGCAAGCCAAGGTATTTTTCTTCGACGATTTTTTTCATGAACTCGGCCTTGATGTACAATACCGCGGTGTTGCCGTCAAAGCTGACCGGCTCCAGGCTCTTGATCCAGACCTGGTAGGCAATCTCGGACAGCTCCTTGGAATCCACCACAAACTGGCGCGTGTACTCCTTGACCATCTGAAAGAGTTCGTTAAACGAATCCATATTTTTATTTTCCCTTCTTTTGACAATGCGATTGATCGCTGCTTGTTCCGGGCATCCCCTGATCGATGCATCAGAAAAGACAGCAAAACCCCCGCTCCTAAACAGGTTATAACACCGAAAAAGCAGGGGATGCATAAGTATGCATTTTTGTTTTACAGTTTTTGAATGGCATTTCACAGGAAACCAACTGGTAATCCACAGGTAAAAATGAGGAGAAAGGTGGGATGTGAAAACCTGTGAAAAGAAACTGGAATGAGTGTTGAAAAAGAATATTTCAACAAACTTTACACTCAATATTTTAACATAGGGTGAGGATGGTTTTCAAGAGCTTTCAACGGTTTTTAACAGGCAAACCTTCACAGAATGTCAGAGATATTTTTAGAATATTTTATAGAAAATTGCTTCGGAGCAGCCGCGCGCCGGATTTTGTCCGCCGGGTTTCGGACGGAGAAGTGGTCTATTTGTATAAAAGAGGACACTTCGCGGACGGATTTCTGGGATAATATCGAAAATAAAGCGCAGGAATAGGCGGATTTCTATTGACTTTTGCGATTTTCTTGTCTATAATTTTATTCTGTAAGGTTTCGCCTTGAAGGGAGGTTAGGAAAAATGGTAAGAACATATCAGCCAAAGAAGCTCCAGAGAAAGAAAGAGCATGGTTTCAGAAAGAGAATGGCTACTAAAAACGGCCGCAAGGTTCTCGCACGCAGAAGAGCAAAAGGCAGAAAACAGCTGACATACTAGTTTTTGTCCAGGCAGCTTTTTCTGACTGTCCGTTTTTGATATCCAGCGATGTTCCTTTTTTATAGGGAATACCGGGAGGAAACAGGGAACAGGCTCCTGTTTATTCTGCCCTTCCATGTTTCATTCCAGAATAAGCAGGCCACTTATCCCGATAAGTGGTCTTTCTTTTTATCCAAAGGGACGGAGGACACAACAAAACATGAACAAAAGGACAACCTTAAAATTAAATAAGGAGTTCAAACGCCTCTATTTTCGCGGGAAAAGTGCTGTTCATCCGCTCCTGGTAACCTATGCGATCAAAAACCGCCTGGGCCGCAACCGGATTGGCATCACCGTGACCAAGAAAATCGGCAAGGCAGTTTGCAGAAATCGCTGCAAGCGCATCATTCGCGCGGCGTTCCAGCAGTTGGAACCCTCCCTGGAGCCAGGGTGGGATTTTGTTTTTGTGGCAAGGATGAAGACCCCACAGGCAAAATCTACCGACCTTGTACCGGTCATGAAAAAACAGATTGCAAACCTTACTAGTCCGGCAGGGCAGAAAAAAGGCTCCGGCAAAAATAAGTAAACCCTATCGGCGCGGTGTGCAGCTTCCTTTATAATATCGAAAAGGAACCAGTCGATGTACAACGCACCACCACAAGACCCGAGGAGGCATGACGAGGGATGAAATATCTGATGATGGCGATGATCCGCTTTTATCAAAGGGTGATTTCTCCGTGCTTCCCGCCGCGGTGCCGCTTTTATCCCACCTGTTCGGCTTATGCCCTGACCGCAATCGAGCGGTTTGGCGCCGTAAAGGGAGGATGGCTTGCGCTGCGCCGCATCCTGAAGTGCCACCCGTTTCATCCGGGCGGCTATGACCCCGTGCCCGAAAAATCGGACAGGAACAGATAACACCACAGCCCACACGGCGGGCGGCTTTTTGCGCCGCTTCTACCAGAAATGTTCCAGTCGGGCACAGCGCTTTTTGACAATTTAATATTGTAGAATGTGCTTTGCTGCCATTCCAAAAAAAGCGCAGACGAATGCACAATTCAGGTGCAACGCGCACCGGACGGAAGGGGAACACTTCCCCGATCAAAAAAATTCCGGACCGATCGATGCGCAGCGCATCCGTTCCAGATGGGCCGGTTCCCGGGGACGGAGGTGCAGAATGGAGGTTTTTGAATCAATGTATATTCTTGGTTATCCACTCGGCCTTATCATGCGGCTGTTTTACAACGTTCTGCACAGCTACGGCTGGTCGCTGATTTTGTTCACCGTACTGGTAAAGCTGGCAATGGTCCCGCTTTCGATCAAGCAGCAGAAGTCCTCGGCAAAGATGGCTGCCATTCAGCCGCAGTTGCAGGAAATCCAGAAAATGTACGCCAAGAATCAGCAGAAGATGAACGAGGAGATGCAGCGCCTGTACCAGCGTGAAAATTACAATCCGGCTGGCGGCTGTCTGCCAATGGTCATCACCTTCCTGGTTCTCTTTGGACTGATCGACGTTATCTACAATCCGATGCGGCATATCTTGGGCATCGACAAGGCCATGATTGCACAGGCACAGACCATTATGGAGGGACTGGGCGTTGCAGTCAGCCAGTATTCTCCGCAGAGCAGTATCATCTCTGCACTTCAGGCAAACCCAGAAGCGTTTGCTTCGCTGGGAAGCGACTTTGTCAGCAAGGTTCAGGCCTTCGACATGAGCTTTATGGGCATCAATCTCGGCTCTACCCCAACCTTGGGCTTCAATGTGCTGACCTTAATCCCGATTCTGTCCGGTCTTACTGCATTTTTGACCTCTTGGCTGACGATGAAGAACAATCCGACAGCGATGGAGGGCCCGGGTGCAGGCACCATGAAGGCCATGATGTTCATTTCTCCGATGATGTCGCTGTACATCGCATTTAAGGTTCCTGCCGGTGTTGGTATGTACTGGATTCTGTCCAACGTGCTGATGCTGATCCAGAGCATTGTGCTCAACAAGTTCTATAATCCGAAGGAAATGGCAGAAAAAGCCAAACAGGAAGCGGAGGAACGCAGAGAAAAGGAACGTCAGGAGCGAATCGAACAGAAGAAGCTGGCTCGTTCCGGCGATGCAGAAGCAAAAGAAAGAGCAAAAACTCAGAAAGAAATCAATCGTCAGAAGCTGGCAGAGGCCAGAAAACGCGATGCTGAAAAGTATGGCGACACTTACACTGAGGTCACCGACGACGATTTAGAATAGGTACTGCGATTTTTCACTGATTATCAGAGGAGGTATCAGCTTGAAAGAGATCATTACAACAGGAAAGACCGTGGAATTGGCAATCGAGGATGCCTGCCGTCAGCTGGGAGTTGAACGCGAAAAGGCAGAATTTGAAATCATCGACCTGCCAAAGAAGGGTCTGTTCGGACTGAAAACTTATCCGGCAAAGGTTCGTGTCTTTGTCAAAGAGGATAAAGCAGAGATGGCAGTGGAATATGTCACCTCGGTTCTGCGTGCAATGGGCGCACAGGACTTTACAGCAGAGGCCAATCAGGACGGTGAAAACCTGAACATCACCCTCAAGGGCGATGATCTGGGCTTTGTAATCGGACGCAGAGGCGAAACCATCGATGCGATTCAGTATCTTGCCAGTCTGGCAGTCAACCGCTTGGACGGCGATTATATGAGAATCACCATCGACAGCGGCAACTTCCGTGAAAAACGGGAAAAAACCTTGGAATCTCTGGCTCGCCGTCTGGCTCGCAACGTGGTCAAAACCGGCCGCAGCATGACACTGGAGCCAATGAATCCATACGAGAGAAGAATCATCCACGCTACCGTTGCAACGGTAGAGGGTGCAACCTCTTCCTCCATCGGGGAGGAGCCGAACCGCCGAGTTGTAATCAGCTCCATCAACCCGGTTAAGAGAAGCAACAACGGCTATAAGGGCAAGAAAAAGCCATATAACAACAAAGGCGGATACCGCCAGAACGGCCGCCGTCCGCAGGGCGAGGGTGCAGGCAAAGAGGGCGAAGGCCAGAAAAAGCCGTATGTATTCCGTCCAAACACCAACACCAAAGAGGATGTTGAAAACCGCAAGCGTGCTCCAAGAAACAATGGGGGCTACCGCGAGCGCAGCGAGAATCGTTTTGAGGACAGACCGGCTCCATCCAACGAGCATGTTCGCGATGAGGTTCCACGCAGCGTAGCTCCGCGTGAGGCAGAGGATAAACCGCTGTACGCAAAAATCGATTTGGAATAATCCGAGAAGCCACCGGCAGAATGTCGGTGGCTTTTTCTGTGTGGTGCGGTGGATCGGGTTTCATCTTTCTTGGGAGAACGAGCCTGATTTCGCGGGCAGGAAAAGTTGTGCTTTCCACCGCCCCGACTTCGCGTATTGTGTCCAGATTCAATCTGGCCACTGGCACGAAAGGTTGTGACTTGTACAATCCTGACTTCGCGAACAGTGTCCAGATTCAATCTGGTCGGAAACTGTGAAACCTCCACAAACGAGGGCGAGGGGACTGAGCCCGATCCCGCGGGCATAAAAAGTCGCGCTTTGTACAATCCCTACTTCGCGAACAGTGTCCAGATTCAATCTGATCGGAAACTGTGAAACCTCCACAAACGAGGGCAAGGGGACTGAGCCCGATTTCGCGGGCACAAAAGGTTGTGTTTTGTACCGTCCCGACTTCGCGTATTGTAACCGGATTCAATCCGGTCGGGTGTTGCAGAGAAGGGATTTTTTGATATAATAAAAGTATTGGATGAAAAGGAAAGAAAGAGAGCTTGGGAAAGCCGGTTAAAATGAATCGGTAGGAAAGGAAGGAACGGAATGAACAGCATGATTTCTGGCGACACCATAGCGGCGATTGCAACCCCGGTGGCGGCAGGCGGCATTGGAATGATACGGGTGTCCGGGCCGCAGGCGCTGGCAGTCGCAGACAGCGTTTTTACAGCGGTGTCGGGCCGCAAGGCGGCAGAGACGGAAGGCTATCGCGGACTGTTTGGGCGTCTGCACGACCAGCAAGGCGAGATCGACGAGGCGGTGGTCTTTGTGTACCGCGCACCCAAAAGCTATACGGGAGAGGATGTTGCGGAAATCTGCTGTCATGGCGGAATCTATCTGGTACAGCGGACGCTGCGGGCCTGCATCGCCGCAGGAGCGCGTCCAGCACAGGCCGGAGAATTTACCCGCAGAGCCTTCCTGAACGGCAAGATGAGCCTGACACAGGCGGAAGCAGTGGTGGACTTGATCGCTTCTCAGGGACAGCAGAGCGCACAGGCGGCGCTGAGCGCCCGAGACGGAGCGGTCTTTCAGAAAATCCATCGGGTGGTGGACAAGCTGCTGGAGGTTTCCTCTGCGCTGGCTGCCTGGGTGGATTATCCGGACGAGGATATTGATGAGGTGTCGGACGAGAACCTGCGCCGCAGTGTTGAGCAGGTGTGCGGCTCGCTGCAAACCATTCTTCGGGAATATGACACCGGGCGGGTGCTGCGCGAAGGAGTCAGCACCGTCATTGTGGGTCGCCCCAATGTGGGAAAATCGACCCTGATGAACCTGCTGTCCGGCGAGCAGAAAAGCATCGTGACCCAGATTCCCGGCACGACACGGGATGTTGTAGAGGACACGATTCGGCTGGGCGATGTTGTCCTGCATTTGGCGGACACTGCGGGCTTGAGAGACACGCAGGACCCGGTCGAGCGCATGGGTGTGGAGCTTGCCAAAAAGCGCCTGAGCACCAGCTATCTGGTGCTTGCGGTGTTTGACAGCTCAGAGGAGCTGTCCGACGAGGACATCGAACTGATGGAAAAAATCAAGGATCGTCCGGTTGTGGCGGTCATTAACAAGACCGACCTGCCCCGCAGAATCGATGTGGAGCAGATTCGCAGCAGAATCCCGCACATCGCGCAGCTGTCAGCTAGTGCAGGAGAGGGTGTGCAGGCATTGGAGCGGGAGATTCGCTCTTTGCTGTCTCTCTCCGAGCTGGATTCTTCCTCGGGCATTATTGCCAACGAGCGTCAGCGCGCCTGCGTAGAGGAAGCCAGCAGGACGATGGAGCAGGCAAGGCAGGCGCTGGAGGCAGGAGAGACGCTGGATGCAGTGAATGTCTGCATCGATTCTGCCATTGACAGTCTATTAGAGCTGACCGGAGAACGCGCTTCCGAGGCGGTCATCGACAAGGTCTTTGAGCGTTTCTGCGTCGGCAAATAACCAGATTGAATCTGGACACTGTTCGCGAAGTGGGGACGGCGGAAAACAAAACTTTTTATGCCCGCGGAATCGGACTCAGTCCCCTCGCCCTCGCTAGATTGAATCCGGACACTGTTCGCGAAGTGGGGACGGTGGAAAACAAAACTTTTTATGCCCGCGCCGGATTGAATCCGGACACGATACGCGAAGTGGGGACGGTGGAAAACAAAACATATTGTGCCCGCGACCGGATTGAATCCGGGGACGATACGCGAAGTGGGGACGGTAGAAAACAAAACTTTTTGTGCCCACGGAATTGGGCTCGTTCCCCTCGCCCTCGCTAGATTGAATCTGGACACAATACGCGCCAGATTGAATCCGGGGACGATTCAATTTGAGTGAAATTTTGGAGGGCAGAAGGTTGGAACGAATGAGGGCATCTCTCAGGAGTTCTAGAATCGAATCAAACAGCAAGCAAAAAAGGAGAAACAATCTATGGAATATCACATGGGGAATTATGAGGTTGCGGTCATCGGCGCCGGTCATGCCGGAATCGAGGCGGCGCTGGCAGCGGCAAGGCTGGGAGCGCAAACCGCAATCTTCACCATGTCGCTGGATGCAATCGGCAATATGCCGTGCAACCCCTCGATTGGAGGGACAGCGAAAGGCCATCTGGTGCGGGAAATTGACGCACTGGGCGGCGAAATGGGCAAGGCGGCGGATGCCACTTTTTTACAGAGCAGGATGCTCAACCGGGGCAAGGGCCCTGCGGTACACAGCCTGCGGGTGCAGTCCGACCGAGACGAGTATCACAAGGAGATGAAGCGCCGCTTAGAGCAGCAGCGCGGTCTGGATGTGATTCAGGCGGAGGTTGTGGACATTCGCATCGACGAAAACGGAGCAGTGAAGGAAATCGTCACCAAGCTGGGAGCGGTCTACACCGTACAGACCGCGATTATCTGTTCGGGAACCTTCCTGCACGGAAGAATCTATGTGGGGGATGTTTCCTACGAAAGCGGTCCGGACGGCTTACACGCAGCAGTTGGGCTGAGTGAAGCGCTCGAGCAGCTGGGCATCCATCTGCGCCGCTTTAAAACCGGAACTCCGGCAAGAGTTCATCGTGACAGCATCGATTACAGCAAGCTGGAGGTACAGGCAGGGGACGAACCGATCATCCCGTTTTCCTTCGAGACCCCGCGTGAGGGACTGCACAATCAGGTTGTGTGCCACATCGCCTACACCAACGAAAAGACCCACGAAATCATCCGTCAGAATATCCACCGTTCTCCGCTGTACGGAGGAATGATTGAAGGAGTGGGCCCGCGCTACTGCCCGAGCATCGAGGACAAGGTCATGCGATTTGCGGACAAGCCGCGCCACCAATCCTTTGTGGAGCCGGTGGGCATGAACACCGAGGAAATATATTTACAGGGCTTGTCCTCCTCTCTGCCGGAGGATGTACAGGTACAGCTCTACCGCTCGATTGAGGGCTTTGAGCAGATCAAGATTATGCGGAACGCCTATGCCATCGAGTACGACTGTGTGGACCCGCTGGACCTGAAGGCGTCGCTGGAATTTCTCAAGGTGGATGGTCTGTACGGGGCAGGACAGTTTAACGGAACCTCCGGCTACGAGGAGGCTGCCGCACAGGGGCTGATTGCCGGAATCAACGCTGCCCGCAAGGTGCAGGGCAAGGAACCACTGATTCTGGACCGCGCTTCCAGCTATATCGGAACGCTGATCGATGACCTGGTGACCAAGGGATGCTCGGACCCATACCGCATGATGACCAGCCGTTCGGAGTATCGTCTGCTGCTGCGTCAGGACAATGCAGACCAGAGACTGACCCCAATCGGCTATGAAATTGGATTGATTTCGGAGGAGCGCTGGCAGCGGTATCTGCACAAGCAGGAGCAGATCAGCAAGGAGCGTGCCCGCATCGAGAAGTTGACCTTCGGCCCGTCCGAAGCGATGAATCGGATGTTGGAGGAACGGGGAACCGCCCCGATGGAAACCGGAGCGCACGCCGCAGACCTGATTCGCCGTCCGCAGATTACCTATCAGGATTTGGCGCCGTTTGATCTGGAACGA